>JABLTO010076736.1_pt1 | contig 45967 bp, 40 predicted proteins | sample 7160091 | NCBI WGS metagenome assembly JABLTO01 (sample SAMN14651225, study PRJNA627086) | human gut metagenome | isolation source: feces | host: Homo sapiens
CATCGTGTTCCTCCTGTCGGCATCTGATTTTGGGTACAAAAAAAGGACATTTCTTCTTTTCAGAGGAAATGTCCTGATTTCTTGGATGGGCTGACTGCCCGCCCAAACGGTATTTAGTTTTTGTCGTTACTATAACACCCCCTACGATATAACTACTTCGCGGCTCGATTTTTCGGTTTGGAAAAGGATGAAAAAACCTTGCCAGATAACCGAAAACCCTTGATATACGGGGCTTTTCCGGTTTGTCGTAATTATACCGTAAGGGCACAGTCACATCAGCCTGCTGATTAATATGGGCTTTTCCGCTGTAGCCATTGCGGACCGGGTGGGTCACGAGAGCATCGAGATCACCTATCGCTATGCCCATCTATTTCCGTCCAAACAGTCGGAAATGGCGAAAAAGCTGGACTTTGAGAGGAGTGAATTGTAATGTCGGCAAAAAACAGAGATGAACACAACCGTTGGCGGAACATCACGGTCGGCTTCCGAGTGTCGCCGGAGGAAAACGAGCAGCTTAACGAGGTGGTGGCCCTGTCCGGCCTGCCCAAACAGGAATATTGCTACCGACGCTGTATGCAGCGGGACATTGTGGTGCAGCCCAATCCAAGGGTGCATAAGGCCCTAAAAACCACGATGGAGAAGATATTATCGGAGCTTCAGCGGCTCAGCGATGCAGGCGGCGTTACCGATGAAATGTGGGACACGCTGACGCTGCTGATCGCAACGCTGAAAGGAATGAAAGGAGACGATGCAGATGGAATTTAAAAAGGAAATGACCGCTCCCGTTGTATCTGTTGGCGCAGATACGGAGCAGTCATCCCAAACCTTTACTGACCATAGTTTAACCGATTTTGACCCGGATTTCAAGGGGGCTGACGACGATTTATACCGAGAAATTCAAAGAAGGATGGCTCCGGACTATCTGGAAACGGTGTCTATGACTACCCTCTATGACACCGACTTTGAGGGGCAGGAGCCTCTGATCGACGGCCTGCTGTATCGGGGAGCCTATTTACTGGCAGGTTCCCCGAAGGTAGGAAAGAGCTTCCTGATGGCCCAGCTTGCCTATCAGGTCAGCACCGGCCTGCCTCTGTGGGGCTATAAGGTGCGAAAAACAGGCGTTCTTTACTTTGCGCTGGAAGATAACTATGCCCGCTTGCAGCGGAGACTATTCCGAATGTTCGGCGCTGAGGCGGCAGAAAATCTGTATTTTGCCACCCACTGTAAAACAGCCAACAGCGGTCTGGAGGATCAGATTCGCAGCTTTATGAAAGAGCATCCCAACACCGGCCTGATTATCATCGACACCCTGAAACGGGTGCGTGAGGTTGGCGGAGCGGATTTCAGCTACAGTAGTGACTACGATATTGTGGCCCGGCTGAAGACTGTTGCCGACAGCTATAAGGTAACGATGGTAATCGTTCACCACACCCGCAAGTTGGAGGCAGATGACAAATTCGATATGATTGCTGGAACCAATGGCCTGTTGGGCGCAGCGGATGGCGGATTTGTTCTCAGTAAAGAGAAACGCACCTCCAATGCGGCGGTGCTGGATGTCACCGGCAGAGATCAGGAGGATCAGCGGCTACACCTGAACAAGAATCCCGAAACTCTGGTATGGGAGTTGGAGAGCGTTGAAACGGAGCTTTGGCAGGAACCGCCGGACCCGTTTCTGGAAAGTATTGCAGCATTTCTTTCTTCGGCGGGTGAACGCTGGGAGGGCACAGCATCCGAGCTGTGCTGCCTGCTGAATCTGGACTGCAAGCCCAATGTGCTATCCCTTCGGCTGAGCATTAGCTCTGTGCGGCTGCTGCGAGATCACGATATTCACTACAAGGCAAGCCGCAATCACGGTGGACGCAAAATCACCCTGTGGAAGGAGATGAAACTGGACAGCGTGTCAAAGGGTGACGACCGTGACGGTCTTTTGGTGGGCGCTGGTGAGGCCTAAAACATCGTCACCACCGTCACGGTTTGTCACGCTTTGAAGTTTCGGCAAGCCGTGCGGCTGCCCTTTTCAAAGGGTGCGGGTGTCCAGTGGACACCTCTGAGCGTAAGCTCAGAAGCACCGACCGAGCCGGCAGGCGAGACCATTGAGCACTGGGGAGCAGCCCGCAGGCTGCCGGGGCAACGCCCCATAGCCCCCGAGGGGAGATTCCCCCGATAGCGGGGGAAATGTCTGCGAAGCAGACAAAGGGGGCCTGGGTCCGGAGGACCGCAAACAGCATCTTTTGATGGCCGCAGGCTGTCAAAAGTGCTTTTGCGTTACTCTTGACAAGAGTAACAGAACCCCGGCTGCCGCCGAAGGGTGAAAGGAAGTGAGATTTTATGAAGAGAACGATCAGTGCCGAGGTCGGTAAAGGCTCTGTCAACCATAACAGCCGCAAATTTCGGGCAGAGAATGTGGATGGAAGCCGCACACATCTGAACATTGATTATTGCAATGAGCGAATCCAAACCGTGTACCACCAACTTTTCGATGAAGCCCTGAAACGCTACAACGAGAAGCAGACCCGTGCAGACCGGCGCATTCCGAACTACTACGAGAAAATCCGTTCCGGCAATCAAGAGAAACCTTTTCACGAGATCATCCTGCAAATCGGAAACAAGGAGGATATGAGTGCCACCGGCGAGTATGCGGAACTGGCACGAACTGTGCTGGATGAATACTATCGAGGTTTTCAGGAGCGAAATTCCAACCTTCGGGTGTTCTCGGCGCACCTCCATATGGACGAGGCCACGCCCCATCTGCACATTGACTTTGTGCCGTTTACCACCGGGAGCAAGCGAGGGCTTGATACCCGTGTATCGCTGAAACAGGCGCTGGCAGCGCAGGGCTTCAAGGGCGGTACCCGGGGCGCTACCGAATGGGCGCAGTGGGTACAGTCCGAAAAGGAACAGCTGGCCGCCGTGATGGAACGGTATGACATCCAGCGGGAGCAGAAAGGCACCCACGAAAAGCATCTCTCCGTCTTGGATTACAAGAAGCAGGAACGGGAGAAAGAGATTGCGGCACTGGATACCACACTAGCCGAAAAGCAAGACGAGCTGGAAACGGTGCAGAATCGGATCACAAATTTTGATCAGGGTGTGCAGTCTATTGAAAAGCTGGAGAAGCGAAAGCAAACCCAGCGCACAAGGCGCAGAAATACAAATTATAAAAGGTAGGAACAGACAATGGCACAGACGATTTTTGAAGAAATGGGCGGTACTTATACGCAGGTCGGGGATTACCTTCTTCCAGATTTGAAACTACCCGAGGAAGAACAGCAGCCCATCGGCGTGTGGGGACAGCGCCACACGCGTTACCTGAAGGAGCATCGGCGGGCAACCTATGCGACTCTGCTCACCGGTGGCAAGTTAAATGGTTATCTTGCCGACATCGACCGGCAGGCGGAGGAAATGTTTCTTCGGTTGGTAAAACAGATTGCAGCATTCGAAGGTATCACGGAGAAGCTGAAAGCCACCGCCCCGATGGAGTGGGTCGGCAGGATGAATAACATCCGAAATCGGGCTATGGAGATTGTAAATAGCGAACTAATTTATAGGGTGTAAGTGCAACGGCGGCAGGGAGGAATTCCTGCCCAATCCTTCCACGCAGCGAGATAGGCGAAGCTGGGCCAGAAACCGTCCCGGCGGAGAAGCACTTTGGAAAGGCGCTCTCTTTCGGCGCAGTCAGGATGCAAAAGCAGACCGTACAATGTAATGCCATATTCCAGATCGTCTTCTTCCCTCTCCAGCATTTCCAGCGCCGCTGCAAGCGGCGTTGTACCGCTCCAGACCTGCATGGCCTTTTCGTAAGCAGTATGATGCCCCACCGCCATATCCGGGCGATAGTACTTCAGAAGCGTCGGCGCTTTCTCTGTCCGGGCAGCGCTCAGCGTGTGCCAGTAAAGAACCGCAATCCCCATTTCGTCATCGCATAAAGGCATACAGTCCTCAAAAGTTCCCATTGCCTGTTCGTACCGCCCGGCATAATACTGGGCAAGGCCGATCCGATAGAGACTGTCCAGCTTTTCCGCACCCAAGGACAGACATTTTTCAAAATCAGTAATGGCAAGGTTGCTTTGCAGTGTCGTCAGATACCGTCCCGCCCGTAGTCGGAGCAAGGGCAGATTTTCTGGCTCCAATTTTAGGCCCTCCGTATAGGAATCAATGGCCTCACGGTAACGAAGCTGCCTGGAAAAAGCCTTCCCCAAAGCCAGAAATTTTTCTATGGAGTTCGGCAGAGCCTTTGCCTGTGTGACCGCCTGGGAATCGGGAATACCGGCGGGAAAATTGAGAATCTGACTTTCTATTCCGGCATGCAGAGCATCAAACGGGTATTCCATCACAACCCCCTTGTATACGGACGATAGCAGGCAGAGCAGACGATTTCTCCGTTTTGAAGGTGGGCAAAACTCTCGGCAAATCGTTCTCCGCACAGGGAGCAGGTAACGGTCTTGAAGATCCGGGCCGCCTCCGGTACCGGTGCCGGGGCATCCTTCACGTCAAACATCTCGTGGAAATCCCCATCCATGAGCCACGCCAGCCGCTCCTTCTTGGTCTTGTCCGGTGTTGGGCGCAGGACAAGCCGGAAAGACTTTCCGTCCGAACGCCGATAAAAGGAGAAAGCATTCTTTCCCTGTAGATTGAAAAGCAGATTGCCCTTTCCGACGGTACAGGACAGCAGCACCTGAATGGCATCCACGCCGCAGGCGTCAGTCTCGGCTATACAGACAATCTCCTCGTCCTGGGACGCCCGGTCGCTCCCGAACAGTTCCCACGCATACAGGACGGCGCGGAAACCGACCGCAAGACCGCCGCAGCCGTGGCCATGAAACACAACGCATTTTTGCCACAGAGATTCCAGTTCCTTTTGCATCGTATGACCTCCTATTTTTCCTGAATGGCAGCCTGTCGGTGTTCAAAATACAGGCTGATGAGATAGAATGACAGCGACAGCAGCATAATACACACGCCCGGTGAGAGGAGATACCCATAGGCCTGCCGAAGAAAGGCGCCGCGCTTATAGGCAAAGTTGATCATGGTGCCCCAGGTGGGATGATAAAGATCCCCAAAGCCCAAAAAGCTCAGGGTAGACTCCATCATAATACAACTGTTGACCCCCAAAAGGAACCGGGAGAGCAATACATCATACAGGTTTGGAAGAATATGGCGGAGAATGATGTGTCTCCGGCTGTATCCCTGAATCACGCAGTTTTCAATAAAAGGCTGGGCGTTCAGGTGAATGACCTTGGCTCTCACGCTTCGGGCCGTCCCTACCCAGCTGAATGCAGCAATCAGCAGAATCAGGTTCCGGCTGGAGCTTCCCAGAAAGGTCGCCAGCACGATCATGGTCACCAGCTTCGGAAGCAGCACGAAAACATTGATAGTGCCATTGGATAGGCCGCCCAAAAGGCCTTTCCCGGCAGCCAGCGTACCAATCACACTTCCCAGAAGCAGGGTCAGAGTGCTGCTGGATACGCCCACCAGCAGCGTCTGCCGGGTTCCGTAGACCAGTTCCGTAAAGATGTCATACCCCAGCGCATTGGTGCCAAGTAGATGTTCCGCAGACGGTATAAGCCACGGGCCGAACGTTTCCTTCTGACCGTAAGCTGTAAACGCAGTAGGAAACAATGCAGCGGTCAGAAAAAGAATCAAAATCACAATTCCAAGAAAAAGTGGAAGATGCTGCTTTCTCAAGCCGGACCACCTCCGAAGCGTACCTTGGGGTCAATAAGAATGCAGATCACATCGGTCACAACAATGGAGATGGTCATGACGGCTGTTGTCACAAAGAGGATTCCCTGCATCAGCGGATAATCCAGCGTGTACACAGCGTCAGAGAGCAGGCTCCCCATGCCGCCGATGGAAAAGATATTTTCCACCACCAAAGAGCCGCCGATACAGGTACTGACGCTCATGCCCACCATGGCGATGAAGGGTTGGGCGATGTTCTTCAGGATATACCCGAATTTGATCTTGTGATCGGACAACCCCCGTTCCTTCGCGTAAAGCACATACTTCTCCTCCGTCACCTGACTGACGGTATTGCGCATCAGCAGATAACGGGACGGGGCAGCGGCAATGGTCAGCGTCAGCACCGGGAGAATCAGATGATGGATTCGGTCCAAGAAGTACCCGGCCGTTCCCGGAACGCCCCCGGCACTGTTCAACCCGGTATAGGGAAACCACCGCTGCCGGAAGCAGAACAGGATCATCAGTACCAATGCGATCAGAAACGTAGGCATCATATTGATCACGATCTGGAATGTCGTTGACAGTTTATCTAAGACGCTGCCCTTTTTGTAGCCGCAGTGCAGTCCCCACAAAAGTCCCAGCGCCGTGCTGAGCAGCACGGCGGGCAGGGTGATCTGCAAGGTGTATCCCAGCCGCTGCCCAATGAGGGCAGAAACTGTGGTTTCTTTCTTATAGGAGTAACCAAGTGTTCCGTCAAAAAGCGAGCGCAGATAGTGCCCAAACTGCGCGAATACCGGCTCGTCCAGATGGAGGGCCTGCCGGTAGTAAGCTACCTGCGCAGGGGTCATATCCTCCTCGGAAAAGCCGGTGAGATAGGCGATAGGATTCCCCGGTAAAAGCCGGGGTAGAAAAAAGTTCAGAACAATAACGATCAGGAAGCACACCAGTGCAAGGATCAGATTCTTTCGATACTTTTTCACCGGTGTGCCTCCTGCGTTAAAATGATTATTTCTTGGTGATGCTGAACCAGTTGTTGACGTTGTTCAGCCCGAACACAGCGTCAACGGTCACGTTGTCCAGCGCGGAGGAATAGGCCAGCATCATGTTGTCCCAGTACAGAGCAATCAGCGGCATATGGGCCGCGTAGTAGTCCTGGAGCTTTGCTGCGCCCGCATAATATTCTTCGATAGTTTTGGCGGCCTTCATCTCGCTGAGGATTGCGGAAAACGCCTCGTCAAACACCTGGCAGCCGCCCTGTACGGCGTGGCTGCCGTCCACATAAATGGAACCGAGACCATTGCCCATGCCCATACCGGCAGCGGTGTAGCCATAGATGGCCGCCTCCATGGTGATATTGTTCTCAGAGAATTTATTGCTGGTCTTTGCATTGTAGGCATCTTTGTCCACCGTATCCAGATTTACCTGAATACCAAAGGACTCCAACTGGGTCTTGACCATTTCCGCGTAGCCCACATGGGTCTCCTTGGCGGCGTTGACCGTCAGTGTGAAAGCTGCGACCTGACCATCTGCGTTCACATAGAAGCCATCGGCGTTCTTTTCGGCATAACCGGCCGCTTTCATGTATGCATCTGCTTTGGACGCATCGGTGGTCAGTTTTTCGGTTTCCTTATAGCCGACTGTGGTGGCGGGTACAAAGCCCCGATTGGGGATCTCGGCATAGGCACTGCCGAAATACGTCTTGAAGGCATCATAGTCCAGCGCGTAGGAAACCGCCTGACGCAGATCCTCGTTGGAGAACAGTCCATTCGCATTATTGAATGCCAGCACGGCGGGGGCGTTTGCTGCGGCCACATTGATCAAAGAGACGTTGGCATCACCGGCCAGCACATCCTGATACGTTCCTGCCACACCGGCGGAGTAGGCCCAGACCATGTCGATGTCGCCCTGCTGGAGCGCCAGATACATGGTATCCTCGTTGCCAAAAAGCTGATAGACGATCTTTTCCACATTGGGCCGCTGGGGATACTTTTCATTCACAACGAATGTGATGGTGCCCGCTTCCTTATTGAAGGACTCCAGCACATAAGGGCCGCAGGTGATCCGAGCTTCCTCGTCGGTGACGGTGTCCTTGCCCTCATAAACATGCTTGGGCATCACGCGGAAGGACGTCATATTGCTCAGTTCACGGACGTTGGGAGACGTCAACGTCAGAGAAATGCTCATCTTATCGTCGGAGATAGTGTAGCCGGTGTACTTGGCTTCTGTGACTTTCCCCTCTTCGTCAGTCTGCGGCTCAAAGTTGGCACTTCCGTTGGCCTGATCGTACTGGAGCGTAAAAAGGATGTCCTCGGCAGTAACGCTCTCGCCGTCGGACCACGTCATGCCGTCCTGAATGGTATATGTCCAGGTAGTGGCATCCTCGGTAGCGTAGGTTGCCAACAGCGGATGGTATTCGCCCTTAGTGTCCTGATAAACCAGAGGCAATTCGGATACACCGCTGGCCAGCATATCGAAATTGTATTCGCCAAAGGTTGCCGTTTCAATGGCAGCAGTCGTGCCGACTGTAATACTCTCGATCTTGGCAGACGGTTCATCTGTCGTGTCCGGCTGCTTACCGCAGGCTGCCATGGTAAACACCATCAGCATAGCCAGCAGCAGGGCTATGACTTTTTTCATCATTGGTTTTCTCCTTCTGTCGTGAGTTTTTATTGTCAAATACATAGATTTGATCGCAAAGTAATTTCACCAGAGCCTCATCATGGCTGATAAGCAGGATACTGCCTCCGCTTTCCCGCATCTGCCGCCGCACCATCCCCAGCACATTGGCCTGTGTGGATACGTCCAGCATTGATGTGGCTTCATCTAAAATCAGCAGTTTTGGCTGGAATAACAGACACCGGGCGATAGCGACTCTCTGTGCCTCGCCGCCGGAGATCTGGTGTGGCAGGTGGGCAAGGATCTGAGGTGCAAGGCCAACCTTGTCCAGCATTTCTTTTGTTAATGACAACTCATCGCCTTTAGGACTGAAACGGTGATAGCGTATCAGTTCTGTGAAACCGGCCCCGATTTTCTGAGCGGGGTCTAATGTGGCGTAAGGCTGCTGGTAAACCATTTGAATGTGGATACCAAGTCTGCGGTCATACGGCTGGTCTGCTGAAACAAGTATCTGATCATCCAGCGTGATTGCGCCCGCATCCGGTGGACAGATGCCGCAAAGCACTTTGGCAAGCGTGGATTTACCGATTCCGCTCTTTCCGAAGACACCGAATATCTGACCGTCTGGAATATCAAAAGAAACATCCTGAAGAACGGGATTTCCGTTGAATGCTTTATCAACATGTTGAATGGAGATCATTCCGCGCAGCACCACCATTCTCGACTATTGTTTTTTCTCGGTGGCATCTCGGTGCGGCACCGATCCCTTGCCGAAGGACAGCGGCGGTAGAATGGACAAAAGCCTGTTTCTGTTCGCAAGGCGGGTGTCTCCCGCATACCGTTCTCTACCAACGCACCCAGCAGCGCTTTAGTATAGGGATGATGGGGAGCGGTAAGCACCTCAGATGAAATGCCTGTTTCCAACATTCTCCCGCCACACAGAACAAGGATACGGTCACAGGTTGCCGCAACGGAAATATCGTGGGTGATGATTAGCTTGGCTGCATCCGGAAAAAGTCCGTTCAAAAGGGACAGCGTCTGCTGTTTGCTGTCCTGATCTAAGCCGTTGGTAGGCTCATCCGCGATCAGCAGCTTTGCCCTGGAGCAAAGTGCCAGAGCGATGGTCACCCGCTGGGCCATGCCGCCGGACAGTTGGAAGGGATACTGTTCCAGAATGACTTCAGGCTGGGTAAATCCCACCTGCGCCAGCTTTTCGCGGGCAAACGCCTCTCTCTGAGGTGCTGCAATGCCCAGCTTTGCAATGCTGTCAAACATCTGGCGGCGGATGCTTCTGGACGGGTCAAGAAACTCATGCCCGTTCTGCGGGATATATACGATTTCCCGACCCAGCATGGACCGGAGGTTTTTTCCCTTCGGCAAAGTGTTTCCGCAAAATGCTATTTCACCGGAAACCAGTTTCACATTTCCGGGCAGCACCCCCATCACGGACTGGGCGATCAACGTTTTCCCGGACCCGGTCTCACCAATGAGGGCCAGGCTCTCCCCGGAAGAAATATGGAAGGATACTTTGTGGACCAGTTCTTTTTCCGTGCGATCCAGTTTTGCGGCGATCACGCCGCTGTCATACTGCAAAATAGGTGTTTCCAAGTGCCCCTCCGAAATGATATTGCTTTGCATCTCCGCCCTACACAAAGACGCAGCGTTTTCTTCCCCAAGAAACGCTGCACCTTTGCCTTGGGATTGGGTGGAAATGGGTGTATGAACCGATGAGCATACTATAGCAGATGAGATGCTCTGCCGGAAGCCTCCCCGGGGGATATTTTTTCATAGGAGCAAAAGCCGCGCCACGCTTTCGACATGCATATTTGGCCTAAGCCTTATGCTGATTGGGCAGGAAATCGCCACAAAAAACAGAACCACCATCCCTTCGGAAAAACGGAGGCTGATTTTCCTCAGACACAGGTGTATAATATGATACAAAGGAGCCGTCAGATACTATCCACGGAAAACCGAAATGGATCGCTATCGGCGGCGATACCCATATGATAACAAACCGTCGTATGGGGCTGAAAATTGGGAGAATACAAAGAATCAAAATACCGGGTATCACAGAATCTAAACGAAAACCGTTAGATCACAAGGCCCGGTAAAGAGTGGGAATAATACCCGAAAGGCCAAAAAGCCTTGCAAATGCTGGACTTTTGGGTTACGGAATTGCCCCGTGACAACAAAATGACAACATTTTAGATTATCCAAGAATAAAGAGCTATCTGATTTCCAAGGAAGTCAGATAGCTCTTTTTGTTATACGCCAATTATAATGAATCCTTCGTTCTCTCCGATTTCTTCTGTAACCCAACGGTCTATAGCAGACACAGTTTCCTTAGTTCTTACCGGCACCAGGGTTTCCTTTTCTCAATTCAAGGGAATCGCTGCCACTGAATCCTCCGAGCTTACAAACATATTCATTCATCGGAAAGCATAAAACAGCATATTGCGCCGAATCCGTCTGACCACGTGCCGTACCTGGACCTTCTGTCTGTATGCCGATAGTTGAAACATGATGATTTCACCATGGCCCACGCGCTGAAAAATAGACGTAAACCGGGCCCCACAGAGGGTTTTTCCTCTGCGGGGCCCGATCAGTGAAATGGTTATTGGGCGCGTAGCTTACAGAATTGTAAGGCAGCGTGCTCTTGTTTTTTGCTGATGGTGGTTGCTTTTCCGAGCAAAAATGGTATGATAGAATCGGAACGATAGAAAAAGGACCCAAGTGGAGACGAGCTATGACGGCATTTTTACAACAATACATCTCTCCGGCGCTGCCGGTGATCCTGTGGCTGGGAAGGGCGCTGGTTTCCGGGCTGGCAGTCTGGCTGCTGGTGCGGTGCTGCCTGTCCCTGTTCCGGGGAAAGGACCGGGAGAGCTGGGGCTTTGTGACCCTGTCCAATGGTGCGCGGTATGAAATTTATCACTGGGAAAACGTGATTGGCCGCGCAAAACGGTCGGATATTCGCATAAACTTTCCCTCTGTGTCCCGCAGTCACGCCATTTTGTCCCGGGACGAGGCCGGGACATGGCGGGTCAACCCGTTGAATCACAGCAGCGGCGTGCTGCTGAACGGACAGCGGACGCTGATGACCGCCGATCTGCATCCCGGCGACTCCATCGCCGTGGGCGGTGTGGAGCTGTTCTTTTTCCCGTCGGACAAGCCCCAGCCATCCGGCCAGCCCCGGCGGCGGCCCGGGCCGGTGGGCGGCCTGTGGCTGCTGACATTTATTCAGCTGCTGCTGTGGGCACAGTTTGCCCCGAACTTCGGAGCGGAGAATATCTATCCCATCAGCGCAGGCTTTTTCGGATTGTGCGGCCTGGGGTGGATGCTGTACGCCGTCAGCCGGAAGCTGCACCGGAGACAGTTTGATCTGGAGACCCTGGCGCTGCTGCTGACCACGGTGGGCTTTGCCATTACCGCCGCCTGGGACCCGGGGGCCCTTTACAAGCAGCTGGCGGCGGTGACGCTGGGCATGGGCATTTACGGCACCCTGGTGTGGCTGCTGGGGCGGCTGCATCTGGCGGTGAAGCTGCGCTGGCCGGTGGCTGCGGCCGCGGCGGCACTGCTGGCCTTCAACGTTGTGATGGGGGAGCGCATTTTCGGAGCCAAGAACTGGATATCGGTGGGCCCCATTTCCTTCCAGCCGTCGGAGCTGGTGAAGCTGGCGTTTATCCTGGCGGGGGCCGCCACCCTGGACCGGCTCTTTGCCAAGCGGAACCTGATCTTCACGGTGCTGTTTTCCGCCTATTGCGTGGGATGTCTGGCGCTGATGAGTGACTTTGGCACGGCGCTGGTGTTTTTCGTGGCCTTTCTGTGCATTGCCTTTTTGCGGACCGGGGACCTGGCCTCCATCGTGATGATGACGGCGGCTGCGGGCTTTGCCGGGGGACTGGTGCTGCACTTCAAGCCGTATGTGGCCCAGCGGTTCACCGTCTGGCGGCATGCCTGGGAATTTACCCAGACCACCGGCTATCAGCAGAGCCGCACCATGTCCGCCGCTGCGTCCGGCGGCCTGTTCGGCACGGGGCCGGAGGACGCGTGGCTGAAATATGTGGGGGCGGCCAACACGGACCTGGTATTCGGCGTGGTGTCGGAGGAATTCGGGCTGCTGCTGGCGCTGGTATGCGTGACGGCGGTGATCGCCCTGGCGGCGTTTGCCCTGCGGGTCGGCGACAGCGCCCGCTCCAGCTTTTATGCCATCGCCGCCTGCGGAGCGGCGTCTATGCTGGTGTTCCAGACCTCTCTGAACGTGCTGGGCGCGGTGGACATCCTGCCGCTGACCGGCGTGACATTTCCCTTTGTGTCCATGGGCGGGTCCAGCATGCTGTCCTGCTGGGGGCTGCTGGCCTATCTGAAGGCCGTCGATGTGCGCCGTCCGCCGGAAAAAGAAATCTCTCCGCCGCCCAAGAGTGAAAAAACGCCGGAGCGGCAGGAGGGATTCTTCGACGGGATCCCCGGGGTCCCGGTGGACGAGATATTCGGGAAGGAGGGGCGGTCTTGAAACAGGTAAAGCTGCGGTCCATGCTGCTGGCGGCGCTGGTGGCGGTGCTGGCGGCGGGAGTGGTGCTGTTCTGCGTGCGGTATGTGGTGCGGGGCGGACAGTGGGCCGCCTTCTCCGCCAATGACCACGCCTATCGGGAGGGACGGCTGGCCCTGGGCCAGGTGCTGGACCGGAACGGCCTGGTGCTGTATGACGGGGCCTCCGGCACCTGGGCGGAGGACGGCTCCATCCGCCGGGCCACTCTGCACGCGGTGGGGGACCGGGACGACAACATCTCCACCTCCGCCAAGGCGGCCCTGCGGCGGCGGCTGGTGGGCTTTGACCCGCTGACGGGTACCTCCGCCGGAGGACACAAGGTATATCTGACCATTGACGCGGAGCTGAACGCCGCCGCCCTGGACGCGCTGAACGGCCGCAAGGGGGCCGTGGCGGTGTATAACTACCGCACCGGCGACGTGCTGTGCATGGTGTCCAGCCCCACCTTTGATCCGGCGGACCCGCCGGAGATCCGGGACGGGGACAGCCGGTATGACGGCGTGTATCTGAACCGGGTGCTGTCGTCCACGTTTGCCCCGGGCTCCGTGTTCAAGCTGGTGACCACTGCTGCGGCTTTGGAGAATCTGGACGGCGCTCTGGACCGGCACTTCACCTGCACCGGGCGTCTGGAGCTGGAGGGCGGCGTTATCACCTGTCCCTATGCCCACGGGGAGATGGACCTGTATGACGCCCTGGCCCGGTCCTGCAACTGCGCCTATGCGCAGCTGGCGGTGGAGCTGGGGGGCGGCACCCTGGCCCAATACGCGGAAAAGGCCGGGCTGACCCAGGGCTTTTCCGTCAGCGGCATCAGCGCGGCGGCGGGGCAGTTCACCGCAGGGCAGGGGGCGGACCTGGGCTGGTCCGGCGTGGGCCAGTATGACGACCTGGTGAACCCCTGCGCGTTCCTGAGGCTTTTGGGCTCCCTGGCCGGGGGTAAAACGGCGGGGCCCCGGCTGGTGTATCAGGAGACCACCATGCATGGCATTCCCCTGCCGGGGGACGGCGCGCCGTCGCTGAAGGCCCCCTTTGACGCGGACACCTGCCGGGTGCTGCGGGATATGATGCGCAACAATGTGCAGCAGACCTATGGCCAGAGCATGTTCGGCTCCCTGGCGGTGTGCGCCAAGTCCGGCACCGCCGAGGCGGCTCCCGGACAGTCCCCCCATGCGTGGTTTGCCGGGTTCGTGGCGGATGAGGATCTGCCCCTGGCCTTTGTGGTGCTGGTGGAAAACGGCGGCGGCGGCGCGGATGCCGCCGGGCCCATTGCCGCCCGGCTGCTGGCACAGGCGGCGGAAACAGCGGAATAAGAAAACGAGGAGAGCGCCGCTCTCCTCGTTTTGTTCTTATTGTTCCGCAGGGGGATACAGGGCCGACAGCAGCCGGGTGTAGATGCCCTCCGGGTCCTTCCGGAACCGGTCCGCCAGGTCCCGGGCCATGGCCTCGGTGGCGGCGGTGAGCTCCAGGTGCAGGATGCTGTCCACATCGTCCTGCAGGCGCAGCTCCACCACATAGGAGCCGTTTTCCCGGGGGATGACCCGGCTTTGCACCTGGTTTTTCCGCAGCAGGCGGCGGTTGTATTCCGCCACGTTCTTATCCGTCCGCAGGCGCACGGAGTAGGGGAGGCTGGACTCGCAGATCTCGCTGTTTTTCAGCCCCTTGGGGGTGATGGCGTAGCAGCCCTCCTCCGTCAGGCGCAGGTGCTCCGTCTGCACCAGATCGTTCAGGCACTCGGCATAGGCAAAGTAGTCGATGCCGTCGTCGCACATGGTCAGCTCTTGCATGCCCTCCGGCGGCAGGGGCTCCGATACCCGGGCGGCAATATATAGAATCAGGAATTTGATCTCCAGCTTATCGTGAATGAATCCGGCAGCCATGCGTATCCCATCCTCTCCAACCGTTTTTCTTTATTATACCGGAAATTCCCGGATTTGTACAGGCCTTTTTCCCGCACCACCGGCGGCAGGCGGCATACACTGGAATGAAGGGCGCAGCCAGCCCCTTCATTACTTAATGGGAGGTTTATTTCATGCCTGAAAACGGAATGCCGGGCCCGGTCTGCGATCTGAGCAGTGTTCGCGAGTCCGTTTGTATCCATACACGGAAGATCTTCGACTCCTGCCGCGACAAGGACTGCGTGGAGGACCTGCGGTTCTATCCCACGGCGTCGGCCATGGAGCTGCTGTCCGGATGCCAGATGGTTCGGGGCGGCACGGCGGAGCTGCTGTACGTTTACACCGATGTGGAGCCGGTGACCTTCAACCGGGGATTCTACTCCATTGACATGCGGTTTTTCTACCGCGTGACCCTGCAGGTGGGTACCGGAACGCCCCGGTGCGCCGGGGCCGAGGGCCTGTGCGTGTTCGACAAGCGCTGCATCCTGTTCGGCAGCGAGGGCAGCGCCAAGATCTTTTCCTCCGACACGGTCATTGATGAGCTGGATATCCCCGGCCGCATGCGTACCAACCTGCCCACCGCCGTGGTGGAGGCCGTGGACCCCATCGTCCTGGACACCCGGGTGGACGACGGCTGCAAGCCCCGGTGCTGTGAGTGCGGCCTGACGGAAATTCCGGCGTTCATCGCCCGCAGCTTCGGCGAGGAGCTGGTGTTCGACGACAGCGGACGCCGCCGGTTCTATGTGACCCTGGGCCAGTTTACCCTGGTGCGGCTGGAGCGGGACACCCAGCTGCTGATCCCGGTGTACGACTACTGCATCCCCCAGTCGGAGTGCAGCTGCGGCGACCAGGAGGACCCCTGCGGCCTGTTCCGCAACGTGGCCTTCCCCATCGGGGAGTTTTTCCCGCCCAGCACCCTGGAAATGCCCAAGGACTATGCCAGCACCCGCAGCTACTGCGCCTGCCACTGACGGGCAAACATGTCACAGCCCCCGGCCGTGCGGCCGGGGGCTGAGCTTATTTTTCCTTGACTACGACGTTTTCGCTGCCCAGCCATTCCCGGCACTCCTGCAGCAGGGCCGGGTGATTCAGGCAGTGGGTGCCCAGCAGCTTGCCGGTGTCCGCCAGGCGGATCTTTACCGGGGTGCCTCCCTCAAACATGGTCATCACCAGCCTGATGTGGCGAAAGGCGGGACTGTCGGCGCTGGGGAAGCGGAGATAGATGGTGCTCTCCTTCTGAGCCGGACGGCGGGCGGGCTGCGCCGCCGCAGGCGGCAGTCCACTTTCCAGAGGATACAGAGAGTCGCACATGATCTGGGGGGGCTTCTCGTCCCGGACGGACAGACGGCCCTTTACCAGCACCGGGGTGTTCACCTGCATATAGCTGCCGCACTGGTCAATGACCCGGCTGAAGCACAGCAGCTCCATGGACGCCAGCTCGTCCTCGATGGTCACATAGGCCATGAGGGTGTTGCTTTTCGTGGTGCGGGTGCGGCTGGCGGTGATGACCCCGGCCACGGTGACATTCTGCCCGTCGGCAAATCGCCGGGGACCGCCCTCGGCCTCGAAATCAGACATGATGGCGTGGATGGGTACGGCCCCGGCCCGCTTGGCCAGGGGACGGTAGTCCTCCATGGGGTGACCGGACAGGTACAGGCCCGTGGTGTCCTTTTCCATATTCATCCGCTCCACGGCGGTAAACTCCGGGATATCCGGCAGGGGAACTGCGGACACGGCGGCTCCTGAGGGGGTGGACATGCCGAACAGGTCCATCTGCCCCTCCACATTCTTCCGGCGGGAGGAGGCAATGCCGTCCAGCACCCGCTCGTACACCGCCACCAGCTGGGAGCGTCTGGCTCCCAGACTGTCGAAGGCACCGCAGCGGATGAGGTTCTCCACAGCCCGCTTGTTCATGTCCGTGCAGTCGAACATCCGCTGGCAGAAATCCTGGAAGGAGGCAAAGGGCCCGTCCTGCTGCCGCTGGCGCACCACGGCCTGGATAAAGCCCCGGCCTATGTTCTTCACTGCCACCAGGCCGAAGCGGATGCCGCCCTCCTCCACGGTGAACCGGTCATAGGAGCGGTTCACATCCGGCGGCAGCAGGGCGATGCCGCAGTCCTTGCACTCGGCGATGTATTCGGCCACCTTGTCGGAGTTGTCCAGCACCGAGGTCAGCAGGGCAGCCATATACTCCCGGGTAAAGTGGCACTTGAAGTACGCCGTCTGATACGCCACCACCGCATAGCTGACAGCGTGGGCCTTGTTGAAGGCGTAGTTGGCGAAGTCGTAAATCTCGTTGAAGATATCCTGGGCCGTGGCCTCCGGAATGCCGCTGGGAACGCAGCCCCGGATGCTCCGGGAGGGGTCGCCGTGGAGAAAGGCCTCCCGCTCCCGCTCCACGTCCTTGGCCTTCTTCTTGGACATGGCCCGGCGCACCATGTCCGCCTGGCCCAGGGAATAGCCCGCCAGCTCCTGGAAGATCTTGATGACCTGCTCCTGGTACACGATGCAGCCGTAGGTGCCGGAGAGGATCGGCTCCAGCTTGGGGTGCTTATAGGTCACCAGGGAGGGGTCGTGCTTGCAGGCCACAAACCGGGGGATGGAATCCATGGGGCCCGGGCGGTACAGGGCGATGATGGCGGTAATGTCCTCGATGCTCTGAGGCTTCAGGCCCAGGCAAACGCCGGTCATGCCGGAGGATTCCATCTGAAATACGCCCCCGGTCTTCCCCTGGGTCAGCATGTCGAAGGTTTCCCGGTCGTCCATGGGAATGTCTGCCAGGCGGAAGTCCGGGTGGTCCCTCTGGACCATTTTTACCGCATCGTCCAGCACCGTCAGGTTCCGCAGACCCAGAAAGTCCATTTTCAGCAGGCCCAGCTCCTCCAGCGTCACCATGGTATACTGGCACACGATGGACTCGTCGTTCCGGGCCAGGGGAACGTATTCGTACACCGGCCGCTTGGTGATGACCACGCCGGCGGCGTGGGTGGAGGCGTGCCGGGGCATTCCCTCCAGGGCCCGGGCGGTGTCGATGAGCTTGTGGACTCTGGGGTCTCCCTGGTACAGGTCCGACAGCTGTTTGGACAGCTTCAAAGCGTCCTCCAGGGTGATATGGGGGCCGGTGGGCACCAGCTTGGCCACGGTATCCGTTTCGGCGTAGGTCATGTTCAGCACCCGGCCCACGTCCCGGATGGCGGCCCGGGCGGCCATGGTGCCGAAGGTGACGATCTGGGCCACATGGTCGTCGCCGTATTTGCGGCGGACATAGTCCACCACCTCGCCCCGGCGGGTATCGCCGAAGTCCATGTCGATATCCGGCATGGAGACACGCTCCGGGTTCAGGAACCGCTCAAAATACAGGCTGTACTGCATGGGGTCGATGTCCGTGATGCGCAGGCAGTAGGACACCATGCTGCCGGCGGCGGAGCCGCGTCCCGGGCCCACAGGGATCCCCGCGCCCTTGGCATAGTTCACGAAATCCTGGACGATGAGGAAATAGTCCGTGAAGCCCATTTTCTCGATCATGGCCAACTCGTATTCCAGCTGCCGGTGGTATTCCGGCTTCTGGGCACCGTAGCGCTCCGCGAAGCCCTTTTCACACAGCTCCCGCAGATAGGTGGGAGAGTCGTACCCCGGCGGCAGCCGGAACTCCGGCAGGTGATACTTGCCGAAGGTGAAGTCAAACCGGCAGCGGTCGGCAATACGCTGGGTATTCTCCACGGCATCGGGATACCCGGCAAACAGCGCTTCCATCTCCTCCGTGGAGCGGAGATAGAAATTCTGCGGCTCATAGCGCATGCGGTTTTCATCGTCAACGGTCTTGCCGGTCTGGATGCACAGCAGCACGTCATGGCTCTCGGCGTCCTCCCGGCGCAGATAGTGGGCGTCGTTGGTGCAGACCAGGGGAATGCCCGTGTCCTGGTGCAGGCGCAGCAGGCCCCGGTTCACCGTGGTCTGGTCGGGGATGCCGTGATCCTGAAGCTCCAGATAGAAGTTGCCCTCGCCCAGAATGTCCTGCATGGTCAGGGCATATTCCTTGGCCCCGTCATAGTCGCCGTTTACCAGGCGGCGGGGAATTTCTCCGGCCAGGCAGGCGGACAGGCCGATAAGGCCCTCCGAATGCCGGCGCAGCAGGTCCAAATCAATGCGGGGCTTGATATAGAACCCGTCTACAAAGGCCTGGCTCACCAGGTACGACAGATTCCGGTATCCCGTTTCGTTTTCGCACAGCAGCACCAGATGACGGGATTCGGCGTCCAGCTCATAGGTCTTATCCAGGCGGGTGCGCCGGGCCACATATACCTCGCAGCCGATGACCGGATGGATGCCCTGGGCCTTGCAGGCCCGATAGAAGTCGATGGCGCCGTACATAACGCCGTGGTCCGTGATGGCCACAGCCGTCTGCCCCAGCTCCTTCACCAGCTTCGGCAGGTCCCGGATGCGGCAGGCACCGTCCAGCAGACTGTATTCCGTGTGGACATGCAGATGGGCAAAGGCCATATTACGCCTCCTCCAGCATGTCGGTGAGGATTTCCGCCGCCGTAACGATCAGGCGGCCGCAGTGGTCGCTGCCGGCCAGCTCCAGCGCCAGCTCCGACGGCTCCAGCTCCTGGGACCGCAGCAGCTCCCGGCAGTCCAGCCGGTGGAACCGCTCCGTAAAGCGCCGCTGGTACTCCTTCACCCGGGCGGTAACGGCGGCCCGGTCTGTGGGATCGGGGCAGGCGGTTCCCAGCAGCATCACCGGTGCGGACACCGCGCCGCAGATACTGCCGCAGCGGACGCCTCCGCCCATGCCGGCCCCCAGGGCCATGGCCTGGTCCACCGTCAGGCCCGCCCGGTCCCGGAAGGCGGCCAGCAGGCACTGGCTGCAATTGAGTCCCTGCCGCCGGTAGTCCATGGCGGCGTGGCAACGTTCGGCTTTATTCATGGGATTCCCTCGCTTCCTCCATCAGTCTGCGCATACGATGATTCATGCAGGATTTGCTCACCGGCGGGTCGCTGCGCTCCGCTAATTGCTGCAATGACATTTCGGGGTTGTCCAGCCGCAGCTGCGCCGCCTGGCGCAGCTTTTCCGGCAGCAGAGCCAGCCGTCCGCTTTCCGCCAGGCGGCTGATGGCGGCGGTCTGCTCCAGGGCGGCGTCCACGGTTTTGTTGACGTTGGCCATGTCGCAGTTCATGGCCCGGTTGGCGCCGTTGCGGATTTCCTTATCCACCTTGGCGGTCATGATGTCCATGGCCGCCGCCGGGGCCCCGATGGTGGTCAGCAGATCCTCAATGTGCTCGGACTGCTTGAAATAGATGACGCTGCTGCCGCTGCGGCGGACGCTGTGGGGCACGAAGCCCATCTCCGTCAGCAGGGCCGACACCTCACGGCTGGCCTGCATGTGGGAGGTGGCCAGCTCCAGGTGATATCGCTTCTCCGGGTCCGTGACGCTGCCCCCGGCCAGAAAGGCCCCCCGCATAAAGGCGGTGCGGCAGCACTCATCCTCCAGCAGGCCGAAGTTCACATGCAGCACCAGACTGGGGTCATAGCCCAGCAGATCAACGATGCGGCGGAGCTTCTCCTGCCGGGTAATGCGGAAGATGAGCTTGTCCCGGGTGCCATCGGGCAGGCTGTCGAATTTCAGGGAAAATGCCCGCTGGAACAGTCGGGGCAGCCGACCGGCAAACTCCGGGTTCTCCGTAATAATGCGCACCTCCGCAGAGGAGAAGGTGTTGCAGAACAGCAGCACCCCATAGGCCTCCGCCCGGGCGCAGCACTGCCGCGACACCGGCTGGCGGCACAGTTCGCTTTTGACTTTATAGGCAAAGGACTGCATGGCTGAGTCTCCTTTTATTTTTCCACTTGGTTGTGGGTGGCACGGTGGGGACCGGCGGTGACCACGCGGATATTCCGCTGGTTGTGCAGCTGTACCAGCTCCCAGGCCAGGTGACCGGGGTTATGGCGCACCAGGCCGTTTTCCACCGTGGACACCGGGCGGCTGACGATCTCCACCCCCAGGGCCTCCACGGACTCCCGGTCGCAGAAAATGGGCTCTGCTCCCTCTTGGGCATAGCGCTGCACCACCGCCGGGGGAATGGGGGAGGAATTGGTCAGGCACAGGTCAAACAGCCCCGGGCAGGAGTGCTTGAACAGGGCGCGGATGTGGTCGGACACCGTGTAGCCCTCGGTTTCGCCGTCCTGGGTCATGACGTTGCAGACATAGACCTTCAGTGCCCGGGAGCGGCGGATGGCGTCCACAATGCCGTCCACCAGCAGGTTGGGGATGATGCTGGTATACAGGCTTCCGGGAGCCAGAACGATGACCTCCGCCTTCTCCAGGGCCTCCACAGCCGCCGGCAGGGCCCGGGGATGCTCCGGGATCAGCCGCACCCGGCGGATGCGGCAGTCCTGCTCCTTCTTGCAGCGGAAGATCCGGCTCTCGCCCACTACGCTGGCTCCGTTTTCAAAGGTGGCCTCCAGCTGCACGTTCGCCGTTGTCACCGGCAGCACCCGGCCGGTAATGGCCAGCACCTGACTCATGCTCTCCACCGCCCGGTCAAAGCTGGGCATAATGCCGTTGAGGGCCGCCAGAAACAGATTGCCGAAGCTCTGTCCTGCCAGCGTCCCCTCGCAAAAGCGATAGTGCATCAGCTGGGCCATCAGAGGCTCGGCATTGGCCAGAGCCTCCAGACAGCTGCGGATGTCTCCCGGCGGCAGCATTCCCAGGTCCTGCCGCAGCCGGCCGGAGCCGCCGCCGTCGTCCGCCATGGTGACAATGGCGGTGAGGTTCTTTGTATACAGCTTCAGCCCCCGCAGCAGCGTGGACAGACCCGTTCCGCCGCCAATGGCGGCAATGCGGGGCCCGTGCTCCGGGGCCACAGAATAGCAGCCGCCCATAAGCGCACCTCCTTACCGGGAGATATCCCGGTGATTTTCCGTGACCTGATATCCCTCGCGGGTGATGTAGGCCGCCAGCTCATGGGCCACGGCCACGGACCGATGGTGGCCGCCGGTGCAGCCGATGGCGATGACCAGGGCGGTCTTGCCCTCCTCGCTGTACAGCGGCAGCAGGAAGCCGATCATTTTCTCCAGCTGCTCCATGAACTCATGGGTCTGCTGGAAGGAGAATACGAAGTCCCGGACCTCCTGATCCAGGCCTGTCTTGTTTTTCAGCTCTGCCACATAATAGGGGTTGGGCATGAACCGCACGTCGAACACCAGGTCCGCTTCAATGGGGATGCCGTGCTTGAAGCCGAAGGAGAGTACGCTGACGTTGAGCCCGCCCCGGTCCGACGGGGTGCCGAACAGGTTCAGCAGCTCACTGCGGAGCTTGGCCGTGGATAGGGAGGAGGTGTCCAGCACAAAGTCCGCGTGGTCCCGCACCGGCTGCATCAGCACCCGCTCCCGCCGCACGGCATCTTCAATGCTCAGACCCTTGGCCTGCAGCGGATGCATGCGCCGGGTCTCCTTATAGCGGTTGATGATGGTGGGGGTATCCGCCTCCAGAAACAGCATGCGGCAGTTGACACCGCTGGCCTTCAGCTGCTCCAGGGTGTCGATGAGCATGTCCGTGGGCTCGCCGGAGCGCACGTCGTATACCAGCGCCACCCGGTCGTACCGGCCGCTGGAGGCGGCGCAGAACCCGGCGAATTTCATCATCATCTCCGCCGGGAGATTGTCCACGGTATAGTAGCCGATGTCCTCCAAAAACGAGGCCGCCCGGCTTTTGCCGCCGCCGGACAAGCCGGATATAATGAGAATTTCCATGTTATTTCCTCTTTTCCCGGGAAATTGCTTATTCACCCACGAACCGGACCTCCGGCTCCAGGCGGACGCCGTGGGCCCGGTATACGGCCTCCTGCACCCGGCGGATCAGCTCCTGCACGTCGGCGCAGGTGGCGTTGCCGGTGTTGATGACGAAGCCCGCATGCTTTTCGGATACCTGGGCGCCGCCCACCGTCAGGCCCTTGAGGCCGGTCTGGTCGATGAGGGTCCCGGCGAAATAGCCCTCCGGCCGCTTGAAGGTGCTGCCGGCGCTGGGCCACTCCAGAGGCTGGGAAGCCTTGCGCCGGGCCATTAGATCGTCCATCCGGGCCCGGATGGCGGCGGGATCGTCCGGGGTCAGGCGCACCACCGCACCCAGCACCACGGCGCCGTCGGCCAGAAACCGGCTGTGCCGATAGGCGAAGGCGGCCTCGGGGCCGGTCAGACGGCGGATGCCGTCGGGATACAGGGCGGTGACCTCCGTCACTACCTGGCGCATTTCTCCGCCATAGGCCCCGGCATTCATGCACACCGCGCCCCCCAGACTGCCGGGGATGCCGTGGGCAAATTCCAGCCCCGCCAGCCCCGCCTGCTGGGCATATACCGCCAGACGGCTCAGCAGCACACCGGCGTCGGCCTCCAGGGTCACATCGTCCAGACGGCGGATGCCGGTCATGCGCTCCGCCGTTTTGATGACCAGGGTGTCCAGCCCCCGGTCCGACACCAGCAGGTTGGTGCCCCGGCCCAGCAGAAACGGCTGCACGCCGCATTCCTCCGCCAGCCCCAGCAGGATCACCAGCTGCTCCCGGCTTTCCGGAAAGGCCATGCGCCGGGCCGGGCCGCCGATGCGGAAGGAGGTATGGCGGCTCATGGGCACGTCATGCTCCACCGTCATGTCCGGCAGGTAATCCCGGAGCTTTTCATCCAATCGTTCATACCACTGCATAGCGTCCTCCCTCATATCCGTTTCTTCTTGCCCAGCAGCGCCGCGCCGATGATGCCCGCCTGATTCCCCAGCTGAGCCTTGACGATGCGTGTTTTCTTGTCGGAGCTGCAGGGGATGGTCTCCTGCTCCACCAGCCGCTGCAGGGGGTGCAGCAGCTGCTCATCGGCCTCGTTGCTGACGCCGCCGCCGATGGCCAGAGTGTCCGGCTGGAAGATATTCACCACATTGGCGATGCCCGCCGCCAGATAGCCTATATACATGTCGCAGACCTGCCGGCCCACCGGGTCCCCCAGCCGGGCGGCCATAAAGGCCGACTGGCCGGACACATGACCGTCGTGCTCACGGATGACCTGGGCCAGGATGCTGTCGGGATTGTCCTGCAATGCCTGGGCGGTGAACCGCTTCAGAGCGCTGGCGGAGGCATACTGCTCCCAGCAGCCCCGCCGGCCGCAGGGGCAGGGGAGACCCTGATAGTCGATGCAGGTATGCCCCACCTCGCCGGCCATACCGTTGCCGCCGTGGAAAATCTTGCCGTTGTGGATGATTCCGGCGCCGATGCCGGTGCCCAGGGTGATGGTAACGAAGCGTTTGCTGCCCTGCCCGGCTCCGGCGTAGTATTCCGCCAGGGCGGCGCAGTTGGCGTCATTTTCTACATACAGATGCAGTCCCAGCCGCCGCTTGAACAGCTTCCGCAGAGAAATGTTCCGCAGAGGCAGATTGCAGGTATACACGATGGAGCCGGTGCGGATGTCCACCACGCCGGGGATGCCCGCCCCCACAGAGGCGATATCCTGCACCGCAATGCCGCCCTGGGCTGCCAGTTCCTCCGTCAGGGTCACCAGGGTGTCCGCCAGAACGTCCGGGTCCGATACCTCCCGGATCTTCATGCTTTTCACGGCCAGCAGCCGTCCGTTTTCATCCGTCAGCCCGGCCTTCAGGTTGGTGCCGCCGATGTCGATGCCGATATAGTTCATTGCTTCTCCTTGGCCTGCCGGGCCAGCTCATCCATTTTCTGGTCAAATTGCGTCATGAAGTCCCGGGCGGAGTTATAGCCGTATCGCATCTGGCGATTTTTCATGGCGGCGATCTCCACGATACCGGCCAGGTTCCGCCCCGGCCGCACGGGAATGGTGACATAGGGCAGCTGCACCCCCAGGATGGTGTAGGTATCGCCCTCCAGGCCCAGGCGGTCATAGAACTTACCGTCCTGCCAGGGCTCCAGATGGATCACGATCTCAATGTCGGAGTCAAACTGCACCGCGCCCATGCCGAACAGCTGCTGCACGTCGATGATGCCGATACCCCGGATCTCAATGTAGTGGCGGATGATCTCCGGGGCCGAGCCGTACAGCGAGTCGGAAATGCGGCGGATCTCCACCGCGTCGTCGGCTACCAGCCGGTGACCGCGCTTGAGCAGCTCAATAGCCGTCTCGCTTTTTCCGATGCCGGAGTCGCCGATCATCAGCACGCCCTGGCCATAGATGTTCATCAGCACGCCGTGGCGGGTGATCTGGGGGGCCAGGGCCCGGTTCAGATAGTCGATGATGTGACTGGTCAGCTCCACGGTGGTCTTTTCCGTCCGCAGCAGGGTCCGCCCGTGCTTGCGGGCAATCTCCATCAGTTCGGGAAAGATCTCCATATTCCGGGCCACGATCAGCGCCGGGATCTCGCAGCGCAGCAGGTCCTCGAATACCTTCCTCCGCTGCTCCAGGGGCATGGCCTTCAGGAATGTAAACTCCGCCTTGCCCAGAATTTGCAGGCGTTTGGGCTCAAAATAGTCGTAAAAGCCCACCAATTGCAGGGCCGGACGGTTCACATCCGGAATGGTGATCATCCGTGTGTCATAATCCAGGCCCTTATATACGACCTCCAGGTCAAAATCCTTCACCAGCCGGCTGAGGCTGGCCGGGTCGCGTCTTACTTTCTCCATATACAGGTCCTCCATCCGGCCTTGCCGGTCCGCGCTTGCATATACTTATATTTATATGTTATTATATCGTATATACCCCTTTTTCGCAAGACCTACGACGCTGTCTGAATTTTTTTCGTTTTTTTGTCAAATAATGCTTGCATTTCGCCTTGCAATCTGCTAAGATATCTATTGCTTGTGATGTTGGCAGGCAAGTTTCTCACAGCAAGGAGGTGCAACGGATGGCAAAGTGCGAGTTCTGCGATAAGGGCGTGACCTTCGGTATCAAGGTTTCCCACTCCCACAGACGCTCCAATCGTCCCTGGAAGCCCAATGTCAAGCGCGTGAAGGCTATGATCAATGGTACGCCTCGCCATGTGTACGTTTGTACCCGGTGTCTGCGTTCCGGTAAAGTTACCCGCGCGATCTAAGCTCGGACAAACAAGACGGACCCTATGCCATGCGGCACGGGGTCCTTTTTCTTTCGGCAAGAAGGCGGGACACAGCGTCCCGCCTTTTGTCATGCAGTTATGCCTTCAGGCAGCGCAGGACCGCCAGAAGAATGGAGTAATACTTGCTGTCCGGCGTGTCGGCGCGGCTGGTGATGATCACGGGGCAGGACGCGCCGCAGATGGTACTGGCCATGGTCTTGCCGGCAATGTAGGTGATGGACTTATACAGCACGTTGCCGATTTCGATAAAGGGCACCAGCAGGATATCCGCCTGACCTGCCACAGGGTCATGGATGCCCTTGTGCTTCACGGACTCCATGGAAATGGCACCGTCCAGGGCCAGAGGACCGGACACCACGCAGCCGGGAATACCGCGCTTGGCGATTTCGGCGGCGGACACGGTGGAGGGCATCTTCTCCGTGACGTTTTCCACGGCGGAGAGAACCGCCACCTTGGGCAGCTCCACGCCCAGGGCATTGGCCACCGGCAGAGCGTTCTCTACAATGCCGATCTGGGTATCCACGTCGGGGGCAATGTTGATGGCGGCGTCGGTGATCATCATAAAGCGGCCTTCATACTCGAAAATGCCGCACTGGCTCACCAGACGGCGGCCGCTGGCGGGGATCAGACCGGTCTCCCGGTTCAGAATGGCCTTGGCAAAGCTGGAGGTCTGGAGAATGCCCTTCATGGGGATGTCCGCCTTCCCCTGGCGCACCAGCTCCACGGCGGCCTTGGCGGCATCCAGCTCCGGGCCGTCAAAGTCCACGATCTCATATTCGGCGGGATCTTCGTTCATCTCCTGCAGCAGGGCCAGAATCTCGTCCTTCTTACCCAGCAGGGTGCCGTCCACCACGCCCCGGCGGTGGGCGTTGACCACGGCGCTGAGGGCGGGCTCGTCATGGGCGTTGGCCAGGACGATGCGCTTTTTGTTTTTATGAGACAGGACATACGCTTCCAGTTCCTTAAAATTCGTGAACATATTCGTTCCTCCTATTTGACTTTTCCGTTTGGCTCCCATTTCACCGGGAACAAAACTATTATACAACCCCTTTTCGGCAAAAACAACCAAAAGTGCGGATTTTTTCTTTGCCATGCTGGCGAAAAATCCTTGCTATCCGTGGGCATTTCCTGTATACTTTACTACAATAAGGAGGGGCTGCTATGACCATCGAAAAAATCCTGTTTTACGGCATCATCATCGTGGGCGCCGCGCTGATCATTGGGCTGACGTACTATCGCATCGACTGGGCCCGCCACCCGGAGAAATATCAGGACCTGGTGGACCAGGCGGAGAAGGATGAGAAGGAGGCTGCTCAGCGGCGTGCCATGCGCAGACTGGGCAGGAAAAAGAGAGGATAGACGAAAAGCGACTGGCCTTGCAGCCGGTCGCTTTTATACGGTCAGTTATTGTTTTCCGCCTGATCCAGCCCCAACAGCCGCAGGCCCCGTTCATTGAAGTAGGGCTTCAGCAGACTGTACGGCACCTGAAACGACTGCTCTCCGGCGGCGTAGGGGGCGATGGTATAGGGACTGAAGGCTACGGTGATGCCGCTGTCCTCGAAAATCAGGCACTGGTCCATCCAGGTCTGGAGGGTGTCCTGGTAATCCTCAAAGAAGCCCTCCTCACCGACCTGAGCCCAGACATCACTCTTTTTTACTTGGTACAGCAGGCTCTCGGCCACAGCCGCCCGCATGCCGTCCGCGTCGTCGGTCAGGTCCGTCATTTGAAGGGCCTGACCGTTGTTCAGGTCAAAGCTCACCGCCAGCCGCCAGGAGTTGGGGTGCGCGCCGCCGGAATAGGAGCTGTAGTACATGCTGACGCACAGCAGCCGGGGACCGACCCAATAGTCGGTGGTGACCGTGTCGGAATACACATACTCCGTCTGCTCCCAGCGGGGGTCCGCGCCGTTGGTGCCGGCATAGGAGGTTCTGGCTATCTCTGTAACGTCAGCCAGGAACTGAAGCTGGCTCTTGCGCCACTGCTCGAAATACCGGTTGATGCTGTCCGCCGTCTGGGTGGTGACAGTAAGGGTATTGCCGCCGTCCTCCGGCTCCAGCTGGAACACCTGATAGCTGCCCTTTGCCAGCAGCCGGTCATCCTCGGCATAATTCTCCTTATTCACCTGCTCCAGGCGGATGCTCCACTCCTGGGGCAGAGGGTCGGCTTTTTCCCCGGTATCCTTCGCCGGAGAGTCGGGGGGTTGCAGGTTGTCATCCGCCAGGGACAACATAGGTACGGCACTGCATGCCGTCAGACACGCCGCCAGCGTCAGCAGCATGGCCGCCAGCAATAAAACATACAGCTTCTTCATAGGTATTTCCTCACATGATCCATGGGGTGGCCCGCCAGTCTGTGCCGCAGATGCCCTGAGACAGGTCGGGATACGCCAGAGTATACAAATCGGTCCACCCGGCCTCCCGGGTAAACAGGGCCTGGGCCTGGGGGCCCAGACGGGACACATCGGCGGGCTTGGTCAGCACCGGCGCACCGCGCATCTGCCGCAGCAGGTCACAGCCCCGGCGGCTGGCAGCCAAAAGCCGCAGATAGGGAATATGCTCCGGCTCCGGCAGCTCCAGATATGCTGCCAGCAGCATCCGCCGCAGCCGGGCCAGGGGATAACGCCGGGTTTTCGCAGTTTCCAGCAGGCGGTCTATGTCCGCCGTCTGCCGCACCGCCCGGTAAAACCGGCGGTACAGTCCCTCACCGCCGCCGTCGTAGGGAAGAAAGTCCTTCTCACCCATCCGCCGCAGCCGGGAGAGAATGGCCCGCTGACAGGCTCGCATATCCACCGGAGCCCGTCCTGCCGCCAGCTCCCGCCGCAGCACCGCCGCCGATTCCTCCGGCAGAAGGGCTATGGCCTCATCCGTCTGTCCCGTCCGCAGGAGCCTGCGGATGTGGGAGGCCGGGGCAATGCCCTCCGTCACGGGACCGTCGTGCTGCCCGCCTCTGCGCGGAAACGTTACCGGCTCCATGGGGAAGCCCGCCCGGCGCAGGGCCTTCAGGTATTCAATGGCCAGGATGTTGTTGGGCTGAGCCAGCAGCGCCGCATCCTGGGGCCCCAGCAGCTTTTCCACCGCCAGCTGCCGGCACCGGGCAAAGGTTTCGCCCCCCTCCAGCCGCTGCCGGACGGCATCCTGATATGCACCCCCGGACAGGCATGCCTCCACCCGGCGCAGAGCCTCCAGATCGCCGCACTCGCTGCCGAAGGCCAGGTGAGTCACCACCCCGGCTTTTTGCAGCAGCTCCACGCCGCCCCGGGCAAACCGCTCGGCTCCGGACACTGCCCAGGGGGTAGGCAGCTCCAGCACCAGGTCCGCCCCGTTCCGGACGGCCATTTCCGCCCGGGCGAACTTGTTCACGGCGGCAAACTCCCCCCGCTGGGTGAAGCAGCCGCTCATGGCGCACACCACCGGCCCCTGCTGCCGCAGCTGCTCCAGCATCCACCGGTGCCCCAGATGAAAGGGGTCGTATTCGCAGATCACACCGAAAACCGGCATGCTGTTCACCCCCCTCCGGAAGATTACAAATAGTTACAAACCAGTTACAATTTCACAACGATTTTTCCGGCATTTTGTGCAGCACGCAAAAAGATAATCATCACACTGTTCAAAACTGAGCATTTGGTTCATTTCTGGCTTCATTATACCTCATTTTTGGAAATTTTGCAATCCTCTTGACAACTCCCCCTGGGAATCCGTACAATATAGGTGAAAAATATGATTTATTGGGAGGAAACCAATTATGAAGATCGGACTCGTATACGCCATGACCGGTGAGATCGAGAGCCTGCTGACCCAGGAAAACGCCCAGCCGCTGCAAACCGTGGCCGGGGTGCCTTTTTACCGGATCCGGCCCGACGTCATCGCCTGCGCCGGCGGCGTCAGCAAGGTCAACGCCGCTATGGCCACCCAGCTGCTGATCAGCCTGTATCAGCCGGATCTGGTGCTCAACGCCGGGGTAGCCGGGTGCTTTGAGGATATGCCCATTGGCTCCATCGTTCTGGCGGAGGGCTTTTTGCAGCACGATGTGGATACCAGCGCCCTGGGCGACCCCGTGGGACTGGTGTCCACGGTGAACCGGGTGCAGTTCCCTACCAGCGACCTGGACCGGGCCAAGGCCGCCATGGACCGGGTGGGCGTGCCATACCGCACCGGCTGGGTAGCCACCGGCGACTGGTTCGCCACCGACACCCCCCGGGCCCATTGGATCGCCGACACCTTTCACCCGCTGCTGTGCGATATGGAGGGCTGCGCCGACGCCCAGGTGTGTCTGCGCAACGGGGTGCCCTTCATGTCCGTCAAGTCCGTGTCCGACTGCCTGTTCGAGCACCACGACTTTGTGTTCAATTTCCCAACCGCCATGCGGGACCTGAACCGGGTGGTCATGGCCTTTGTGGACCGGCTGGAGGCGTGATATGGAAAAAATTGCCAGCTTTACCGTGAACCACAATGTGCTGGTGCCGGGTCTGTATCTGTCCCGGCGGGACGGGGAGGTCTCCACCTTCGATCTGCGCTTCAAAAAGCCCAACACCGGCGACCTGCTGACCAATGCCCAGCTGCACTCCGTGGAGCACGTGATCGCCACCCTGCTGCGCAATAGCCCGGAAAGGGATGCCGTGATCTATTTCGGCCCCATGGGCTGTCAGACGGGCTTTTACTTCCTGTTCGACAGCCGCCGTCTGACGGATGCGGAGGCCATCGCCCTTTTGCAGCGGGTGTTCACCGCCGGTGCGGCCTATGACGGCCCCATGCCCGGCAAAAGCGCCGCAGAGTGCGGTAATTACCGCAACCTGGACGCAGCCCTGGCCCGGGCGTGCTGCGCCTTTTACGCGGACGTGATCCGCCGCTGGACACCGGAGGACCTGGTTTATCCGGAGGCCTGAATTTCTCTCGGAAAGGGCAAAAACCGGACAGACTGCTATAAAGGATGCCCTCTTGCCAAAATCGCCGTCGTGGGGTATAATACCCTCTGGAATACATAAAAGGAGCTTTTATACTATGACTTATACCTATACGCCCCGGGGCGTCTGCTCCCGGAAAATGACTGTGGAGCTGGAGAACGGCGTGATCAAGAGCGTCAATGTGGAGGGCGGCTGCAACGGCAACCTCCAGGGCATCAGCCGGCTGGTGGTGGGCATGGACGCCCAGGAGGCCATCCGGCGCATGAAGGGTATCCACTGCGGACCCAAGCCCACATCCTGTCCGGACCAGATGGCCCACGCGCTGGAGGAAGCTCTGGCCCAGGCGGCCAAAATGGCATGACCACGGAGACCTTTTTTCAGCTGCACTATCACCTGACGGATACGGAGAGGCTCTTTGACCTGGCTCAGGGGATCGCGGTCCAGCGGCACAGGCTGAAAAAGCATGACGCCCGATGCCGCAGCTTCCGGTGGTTTTTCCGGCGGCTTCTGTGGCAGGGGGCCGTCCTGCTGGCGCTGGGAGCCGTTTTGCTGTGGCTCACGGCCAGCCTGGCGCTGGGCCGGGCGTCCGGCGCGCTTACGGGGCTGTGCTTCGGCTGCGGGGTGCTGGAGCTGGTGCTGTGCGCGCTTATGCAGCGGAATTACCGGCGGAGCTGGCGGCAGTTTCAGCAGCAGAACGATCCCGATGGGTGCATTCTGTTTGATGGCGGCGGCATCCGGGAGGAGAACCGGAAGGGGAAGCCCACCCATTTCGACTGGGAGGATTGGGACGTGGCCGTGGTGACTCCCAGGGTCATCGTGCTGACCTTCCGTGTTCCCGTGCTGCTGTTTTTCCCCTATACGGAGGAAGCGGCGATCACAGTGGCTCATGCAGCCCGGGCCTTCGGCAAGGAGGATGCGGTGGTTTACCGGCAAAAGGTCTGAATCGCCTGAATATGCTGAGACAGCCGCCCTTCGGGGCGGCTGTTTCTTCTTGTAATGCCGGGAAGATTTTGCTACAATGGGAAAAACAGGCAAGGGAGGCGAGTGCATGGAGGCATACGCGGCATATCGGGTGCTGATGGTGGAGGATGACCGGGGCATTGCCCAGGCGGTGCAGACCCAGGGAGAGCTGTGGAATTTACAGGTGCGGCAGGCCCGGGATCTGCGGCACGTCATGGAGGAATTTGCGGAATTTGATCCCCATCTGGTACTGCTGGACATCGGCCTGCCCTGCTTCGATGGGTACCACTGGTGTACGGAGATCCGGCGGGTATCCCGGGTTCCGGTGATTTTTATCTCGTCGGCGGCGGACAATATGAACATCATCATGGCCATGAACCTGGGCGCTGACGACTTTATCACCAAGCCCTTCGATCAAAGCGTGCTGATGGCCAAGATCCAGGCCCTGCTGCGCCGGACCTATGACTTCGGCGCGTCGGCCCCGGTGCTGGAGCATCGCGGCGCGCTGCTGAACACCGGGGACAACACCCTGACGTATCAGGGACAGCGGGTGTCCCTGACGAAAAACGAGTACCGCATCCTGCTGTGTCTGATGCAGAGCAAGGGCCGGGTGGTGAGCCGCGAGAAGCTCATGGAGCGCCTGTGGGAAACCGACAGCTTCGTGGACGAAAATACCCTGACGGTGAACATCGGGCGGCTGCGGAAAAAACTGGACGCCGCAGGACTGCCGGGATTCATTACCACCCGGGTGGGCCTGGGCTACATGGTGGGGTGACGGCCATGGTGCGAAGCTATCTGCGGCAGCGCCGGGGCGTGCTGCTGACTTTCCTGCTGTTCGGCGGTCTGTTCGCCGTCACGTTCGCCCTGTACAGTCTGCCTGTCCAGGCGGTGGCATACCCGTTTTTGCTGTGTGCCGTGGCCGGGAGCATCCTGCTGGCGGCGGATTACCGCCAGGCCCTTCGGCGGCACCGGCAGATGGAGCGCGTACTGCGGCTGCCGGACGAGATCGCCGCGTCCCTGCCCCCGGCGGATACCGTGGAGCGGGAGGACTACCGGCAGCTTGTGGCCCTGCTGGAGGAAAGCCGCCGGCAGATACAGTCCCAGGCCCAGCGCCGGTACGGCGACATGGTGGACTACTATACTCTCTGGGCCCACCAGATCAAAACGCCCATTGCGTCCATGCGGCTGACGCTGCAGAACGAGGACTCCGACCTGGCCAGGTCCCTGTCCGGGGATCTGATGCGGGTGGAGCAATATGTGGAGATGGTGCTGGTATTCCTGCGGCTGGACAGCAGCACCACGGACTATGTCATCCGGCGGCACAGCCTGGACGACATTGTGCGCCCGGCGGTGCGGCGCTTCGCCGGGGAGTTTATCCGCCGGCGGCTGCGGCTGGAATACCAGCCACTGGACCACACCGTGGTGACTGACGGCAAATGGCTGGGCTTTGTGGTGGAGCAGGTGCTGTCCAACGCCCTGAAATACACCGCCAGCGGCTCCGTGACCATCGCCATGGACGGAGATGACCTGTGCATCCGCGACACCGGCATGGGCATCGCGGCAGAGGACCTGCCCCGGATCTTTGAACAGGGCTTCACAGGGGTCAACGGGCGGCGGGACAGGCGGGCCAGCGGTATCGGGCTGTACCTTTGCCGCCGGATCTGCGGAAACCTGGGACACACCATCCGGGCCAGCTCCGTTCCCAACCAGGGGACGGAAATTCGCATCGGTCTTGGGCAAAAGAAAACGTTGCCGGAGTAGAAATCAGATACAATTGCAAACAAAAACACGACATCCCGGCCAGGGTGTCGTGTTCTTTCATCTTAGCATTTTTCTATACACAAAACAACTAAAAATTTACACAAAATTAACACTTAAAGATTGTCCATTATGCCATCTTGCAAGATGAAAAACAGAGGTATATAGTATGAAATGTGATTTTTCAACGCACAATTTCACAGAATCAATGTTCACTCCGGAAAAAGCCAACTTTTTTCGGATTTAGTTTTTTCGTAGAAAATTGCAGAAGCGCCAAAACCGGGCGTTTAGAACCTGTTAAAGGCAGATCAGAGGAAAAGGGGGCGGGATCATGACACGAGACGATGCGGTTTCCCGGCTGTGCGACGTGTACGGCGGCAGCTTTGACATCACCCGATGCGGGGAAGAGGAGCTTCCTCTGACGGCGAAGATGGACTTTTATGTCCATAACTCCAAATATGTGCTGTCCAAGAAAGCAAAGCTGTGGGAGGCCAACAGCTTTGAATATGTGTATCTGTTCAGCGTTCCGCACCTGACGAAGGAGATTTATCAGCAGTGCGAGCTTCTGGCATACGAACAGGGCATGGCCCGCATCCAGCCCGGCCCCAACCACATGTATACCTATATCTCCGCCATCTTCCTGTGCGACTCCTGCGACCCGGAGGCCCGGAAGGCCCTGAAGCGGTGCCACCGGTATCAGAGCTTCCGGCTGTCGTATTGGGGATGGATGGATTTTCACACCGCTCTGGTGGTGCTGCCGGAGGAAGCGGTCAGCACCAACGCCAGCGGACACAGTGCAGCGCAGGTGCTCAAAAGAGCCCTGTTTCATAAGCAAAAGAGAAAATTATTTCGAAAGGAGAGAAGTTTATGAATGCTGCTTTGTTCCTGATCATTGGCGTTGCCGTGCTGATCGTAGGATATATTTTCTACGGCGGCTGGCTGGCCAAGAAGTGGGGCGTGGATAACTCCCGCGTCACCCCTGCCCATGAGCTGGAGGACGGTAAGGACTACTGTCCCGCCAAGGCTCCCGTTCTGATGGGCCATCACTTTTCCTCTATCGCCGGCGCAGGCCCCATCAACGGCCCCATCCAGGCCGCTGTGTTCGGCTGGGTTCCCGTTATGCTGTGGGTCCTGATCGGCGGCATCTTCTTCGGCGGCGTCCATGATTTCGGCGCCCTGTTCGCCTCCATTCGCCATAAGGGCGAATCCATCGGCGAGGTCATCGGCGACGCCATCGGCGCCCGGGCCAAGAAGCTGTTCATCATCTTCGCGTATCTGACCCTGATCCTGGTGGTGGCTGCCTTTGCCTCCATCGTGGCCAACACCTTCAAGGCCACCTATGTGGACGGCGTGCTGGATAAGGCCGCTTCCGCCGCCAACGCCTCCACCGCCATCATCTCCATCATGTTCATCCTGATGGCCATCATCTTCGGCTTCTTTGTCTATCGCCGGAATGCGCCTCTGGGTATTTCCACCGTCATCGGCGTCATCGGTATTGCCGTGTGCATGTACATCGGCCTCCAGTGGCACCCCATTTACCTCAGCGGCAACACGTGGATGATCATCGTTGGCCTGTATATCGCCATCGCATCCGTCACCCCCGTGTGGATCCTGCTGCAGCCCCGCGACTACCTGAGCTCCTTCCTGCTGTACGCCATGATGGTCCTGGCCGTGGTGGGCATCATCGGCTGCCACCCCACCGTGGACATGCCCGCCTTCACCGGCTTCAAGGACACGCTGGCTCCCTCCGGCACCTCCCTGGGCTATATGTTCCCCGCTCTGTTCGTGACCATCGCCTGCGGCGCTGTGTCCGGCTTCCACTCCCTGGTGGGCTCCGGCACCACCGCCAAGCAGCTGGATCAGGAAAAGGACGCCAAGCCCATCGCTTATGGCGGTATGCTGATCGAGTGCGCTCTGGCCCTGATCTCCGTCTGCGCCGTTGGTTACATCTGGGCGCAGTACGCCGACGGCACCACCGTGACCCCCACCGTGGTGTTCGCCACCGGCCTTGCCTCCATGTTCTCCAAGGTGTTCGGCGCCGGCTGCTACAACGTGGTGTATTCCATGCTGATCCTGGCCGTGTCCGCCTTCTGCCTGACCTCCGTGGATACCGCTACCCGTCTGGCCCGCTACATGTTCCAGGAGTTCTTCACCAACCCCGGCGAGACCCGCGAGACCATGCCCGGCTGGAAAAAGGTCCTGACCAACCCCTATGTGGCCACCGCCATCACCGTGGTGGCCGGCGTGGCCCTGGGCATGACCGGTTATGCCAAGATCTGGGCTCTGTTCGGCGCTGCCAACCAGCTGCTGGCCGCCCTGGGTCTGCTGGCTGTGTGCTGCTGGCTGGGCAAGGTCGGCCGCAACAACAAGATGTTCTACTTCCCCATGTTCTTCATGCTGATTGTGACCCTGACCTCCCTGGTGTTCACCATCAAGGCCCAGTTTGTCGGTATCGCTGCCGGCGGCGAGGGTGTTGCCTGGTTCTACATCCGCGCGATCATCGCCATCCTGCTGGTGGTTCTGGCTATCGTGCTGGTGGTGGAGGGCATCCAGGCCCTGTCCCGCAACAGCAAGAAGGCTGCCGCTGCCAAATAACGGCTGCGTGACAAACGTATAGAGACAATAAGGCCCGCAGATTGGCCGCAGGCCCCACATCCACCGTTGGGCTGTCGGACGTATGTTCCTTAACCGTCGGGTCTGCAGAGATTGGCTCCTCTGGGGCGAGGATCGTACAAAGTATTTTTGCCGCATACACGCCCAACGGAAGCCTCATGGGGGGCGCTGCCGTGAAAAAGAGATCGCCTACGCCTTTTGGAAAGAAAGACCGTTGCGAAAGAAACCCATCCGGGGAGCCTTTCACTTTCAATCACTGCATTTTCAGAACCTTTATGAAAGTTTTGAAAATGCACGGGTCGGAGCGAAATCTCTTTTGTCAAAAAAGCGCCGCCCTTTTTTGACAAGCTGAGAGGAGGCCCCGGACTTTTGTCCGGGGCCTCCTCTTTTATGCAGTTGAGAGTTCGGCGGAAGCCGTCACAGCCAGTTGGGCGGGACTGTGTGGTTTCGGTTGACTTTTCAGCGGGCCTTGCGCTTCAGGGTGACGGTCATGGGGATCATCACCACGGTGAAGGAAGCAGCCAGAACCCAAACGATGATGCTGCTGGTGTCGCCGGTCTTGGGGGCGTCGGGCTTGCCGGGCTCCTCGGGCTTGCCGGGGTTCACGGGATCGGGATTCTCGGGCTGGGCAACGCCCTCGTAGGCCGTCTCAGTGAGGCTGCGGGAGAAGATGAAGTTGCTGATGAAGGTGTACTCGTCGGTCTGGTGGATCTTGTGGTTCAGGACGTTGGCAAACAGGGCGATGTCCAGCTTGCCGCTCTGATACTCGAAGCCCACCACGCCGTTGTTGTACTGGTTGAACTGCTCGGTCAGCTTATCGTCCGTCAGGCAGATGCAGCCCTGCAGCGGGGTCTTGCCGGCGTTCTGCACCAGAACGGTAGCGCCTTCGGGAATCTTGGTGAACCAGTTGGTGCCGTACTCGTACATCACGTCGTCAGCTTCGTTGATGTAGCTGGCGTTGACCAGGGTGTTGTTGGGATACACCACGCGGCCCAGGAAGTCGGTGCCCATGGTGCAGGAATCGAGCTTCACACCCAGACCCAGCAGGAAGTTGCCTTCTCCCATGAAAGCAGTGGCGCCGTAGGCCATATAGGGAGTACCGGCCTTCACAGCGTCCAGGGCCTCATCGCTGAGCTTCTGGGAGCCCACGATGACGTTGGCCTTGCTCAGGTCCTCGGTCATGGTGAAGCCCATGGCGGTCAGAGCCAGCCAGTCGAAGCGGTAGTTGTAGGAGCCGGAGCGCAGGGTGGTCTCCACATAGCCGGAGGTGTTATTGGCAGGCTTGCCGGGCAGGAACACCAGAGGATTCAGGATCACGGCGGCCTTGTAGTTCGCGCCGTACACGCCGGTGGCAGTGATAACATAGTCCTTGGCGATGGTGAGGAAGTCCTCGTAAGAGCAGATGAAGTTGCCCTTCTCGTCGCCCTTGGTGATCATGGCAACGGTCTTGCCGGCCCGCAGCAGCGCGTTGACAGCGGCGGCGGAATCGTTGGACACATTGTCGATGATGACATCGGCATTCTCCACGCCCTCAAACTGAGCGGCGAAGGTGGCCAGATAGGTCACGGCCTTGTCATAGCTGATGGTCTCGGGGCAGGCAGCCATAATGGTCTTGTAGGCAGCGGGCTCGGCCACGATGATGCGGTCATAGCCGCGGGCGTTGCTGCGCTGGGCAAAGCTCTCGGAATACAGGCCCCGCCATACGTTGATGAAGGTGCCGTCAAACAGCTGGCTGTTGGCCAGGGAGCGCTTGGCCTGATACATGGTCACCACCATGGTGCCGGCGGGATAGGTCACGCCGTCATAGGTGAACTCCTTGGAGGCCACGTTGACCTTCACGTCGTTGCGGGTCAGATACTTCATCTCAACGGCGGCGTCATACAGGTTCTTCTGGTTGGCGCTGTCCATGGGAATGATGTAGCATTCGGGATAGAAGTTGCCGTTCTGGCCCTCGCCGTCATACACAGGGCGCATCAGGTCTGCCTGCTCGCCGACCCGGTCGTACTGGTCCACATACCAGGGAGCCACGAACTCGTTGGAGTTGGTGTTGTTGACGCCACGGGAGAACAGCTTGGCCTGGGTGGTCAGCATGTCGATCTTATGGTTCTGGATGTACATCGCCTGGGTCATCAGACCGTAAGGCACCACCAGCTCGGAGCTGACGTCGCTGTACACGGGCAGCTCCCAGGTGATACCGGCGGTACCGATCAGGACGGGGAACTGGGAGCCGTAGGCGGTGGTCATGTCATCCCAGGGCTCGGTCCAGGCCACACCGGAGGGGGAATCCTTGTCTACCTGCAGGAAATCACGATAGGGCATCTCGAAGCTGTTGTGGTCGGGGTTGTTGGCAATAGCGCCCATACCCACGGCCTCGCCCAGCTGGATGAACTGCTTGGCGATCAGGTCGTACTCATAGTTGGGCTCGTGAGGAGGCGTGCAGGGCTCGATGAGCATGGCCTCCACGCGGCCGTGGATCTCGGTGAACACCATGGGGTTGAACTTGTTCACCAGGGCCATAGCGTTGGAATCCTCAAACAGGGTCTGGTTGGCCTCGTCGCGGTTGGGGTCATAGCCCTGGCTGGTGGTACGGGTCATGTGCTCGTAACCCTCGATATTCTGCTCGGGAACGATGACCATGAACACGTCGCCCAGCAGTTCCTTGACGTTGACTTCATTATTCTTAACGTTGTAATACTCCTCCAGGTCCAGCTGGCCGGAATACAGGCTGCCGTTGGCCTTATAGCCATTCTCGCCGCGGATAAAGCCAATGTAGGAGGCAAAATCCTTGATCTGCTCGGGAACGGCTACGCCCTGCTTCGCCATCTCGGCCTTCAGCTGGGCCTGACCGGCCTCGGTGAAGCCCTCCAGGGTGTTGACGCTGATGGTCTCATTCTCCAGCAGGAGGTGGGCAAACTCCAGGATACCATTGACGGCGGCATTCTCGTTGGAATGAACGTTGGAGGCGAACATGGGGACCCGCAGATCGTCAAAGTCGCCGTTGGCCAGCTTGGTCAGCGCCAGGTCGGGGTCGGATTCCACCAGGTCGGTGTATGCCAGCCACTTGTCCACAGACTCCTTGGAGTCGGCAACGATCAGATAAGGCATGTCGTAGCCGTCCACGGTGGTCTGGCCCATGGACTCCTTGGCCACATACAGGTCGGTATCCGTGGCGGCCAGGGCGTCGATGTCGTCATACAGCTCATACACGGTACGGAAGCTGTCATAGGGAACAATCTTGGCGTGAATGGAGCCTACCGCCTTGTCACCGGCGGTCACATTCAGGGTATAGTAGCCGCACAGATCCAGATACGCACCGCCGTTGCTGTGCGGAGCGCTGAAATCCACGTTGCCGGAGCGGTTGCCGAAGTAGCAGTTGATGTCGATCCACAGCTTCAGAGTGACCTTGCCCGCCTCATCGGCAGACATGCCCATATCCGTAATGCGGAACAGGTTCTGGGGCTGCTTGTCCTGCTTCCACTGGGTCATCCAGGTGTCCAGAGCACCGCCCTGGTAGGGATAGGGGAACTTTTCGGGGTCCAGATAGCCGCGGGTGCTGTCGCGGTCCAGGGACAGCGTCAGGCCGCCGTTCATAGCGGCGCCCAGCTCTTCCGCCGTCATGTTGGTAGGAACGGTGACCTCCGCCTGGGCATTCTCCGCCAGGGAGATCTGCCAGTCGATGTCGGTGTATGCGGGATAGGTATTTGCCAGGGACTTGCCAGGGGCACGAGTGTCCTTCGCCACGTCTGCAACGCTTGCAAACGCAGATGCGGGGAATACGAGAGCGAGGATCAGGACAAACGCCAGGATCTTCGTCGTCAGACGGGATCTTTTGTGCTGCATAGTTTTCTCCTTTTCTTCTCTTTCTTTTCCATGGTGGTCCTTGGTGGTCGTTCAGCGGGAGCTGCCGCTCCGCTCCTGGGCCTGCCGCCAACTGCTCCGGCCTGCCGGGGAACCGGCGCTGCACTTTTCCCTGCTGAATCGTTGGTTTCAGCTTAACATGCCTTGTTGGTGTTGTCAACCTGTACAGACATAGGCAGTATTGCAGAAAATTCTTTGTGCAATTTGGTTATTCTGCTGCTATGCTTTCCAATCATGTATTCGCACGGATACATGATGATGCTTCAAACAGTCGACCATGCGTTCCACTATCCATGGCAATTTTGGGCCATTTTCCTCACTTTGTCCCAAAAAACTTCTATAATTGTCAAATTATGCTTTTATATCCACTAAAAATTCCTGCATGTACTCAGGAATTTGACCCCATTTTCGTATGCAGAAAGTGAACGGACGATTTTTCAACATGTAAAGAGTTCTCTCTGTGCTTATGCCAGGTAAGGAAAAGCTTACCTGATCTTCGGCTTGCGGGGCTTGCAGTCCACAAGGAAAAACCGCCTCAGACGATCCTGTTCGATCGCCTGAGGCGGTTTTTTTATTTCTCCCGCAGCATCCGCAGCACCCGCCGGGGCGTGGGGGGATTGCCCTTATACAGGGACATCAGCCGGTATACCCGGCCCGCCAGGGCCGTCAGCGCACCGGCGCACACCACCACCAGCACCAGGGACACAAGGCCCCCCATCAGGGACGTCTGCCCCAGCAGCACCCGGCTGGGCGTCACCAGAATGGCGGTGAAGGGCACATAGTCCAGCCACCGGGCCGAGGAGGTCATGCCGTCCATGCCCCCGGCGAACATACAGCAGAAGAAGCTGGCCACCAGCACCAGGGAGAACAGCACGTTGGTGCTGGACAGGTCCTCGGCCTTTCCGGCCATGGACCCGCCGATGGCGGACAGGCTGCAATACAGCAGGAATCCCGCCAGCAGCAGCCCAACGGCCTCCAGCATAGCCGGAACACTGAACAGACCCGCCAGCCGGCCCGCACCGCGCAGCACCTCCAGCAGCGGCAGCGTTACGCCGGGGGCCGTCTGCCGGGCCAGAGCGCCGCCGGCGGCGAAGCCGCCCATCAGGCTCAGAATCCATACGGCCAGCTGCAAAAGCCCCGCCAGAGCCGTGGCCAATACCTTTCCCAGCACCATGGCCGTGGGCTCCACGGACACCAGAAACAGGTCCATGAGCTTGGAGGTTTTTTCCAGGAGCACGCTGGCCGCCGTTCCCTGGCCGTACAGCAGCACCAGGAAGTAAAGAAGCATCAGCGACACAAAGGGCAGCACCATGGACAGCACATCGGCCGCCTGACCCTCGCCGGTGCGCCCGCCGGTGACGGACACGTCTACGCGGACCGTCAGCAGCTCCTGCTGCCGGGACGTCAGCCCGGCGCTGTCCAGGACGTCCTGGTCGTAGCTTTCCCAGGCCGTCACATTCTGCTCCGGGGCGGCGTTTTTCTGGTGCTGGGCCGCCGCGGACAGGGAGAGGATGGGGATCAGCAGGCACGCCAGGGCCACCGCGATGGTGGCCGTGCGCCAGCCCCTCTGCCGCAGCTGCTGGGTCAGGGTGAAGGAAAACACCCGTCCCAGTCCCTTGTATCGTTTCATCGCGCAGCGCCTCCCTTCGCCATGGAAAATACCTCACGCCATTTTACCCGGCTGCCCCGGTGGACGATGAGGCCCGCATATACCCGGGCAGCCAGCGTCAGCAGCCCGAAGATCACAGCCGCCTGGATAAGCCAGGACAGAAGCACCAGCCAAATGGACACATTGCCGCAGGCAAACTGCACCGGCGCGCAGAAAATGCTCAGCACCGGGCACAGGGCGGCAAATACCGCCACCGTTCCCGAGGGCACGCCGCCTACCACGCAGGAGGCCAGATACCCGGCCATGGTCAGCAGCATCACGGGTCCCGTGGCCTCGCCGGCCTCCTCCATGCCGGAGCAGCAGGCGCCGGCCACGCCGCCGATGATGGACATGGTCAGGTAACCAAGCGCCAGCGACACCAGCAGCACCGCCAGCAGGCTCACCAGGTGCCAGACATCCGGCGCCGCCTGGGGCAGCGCCGCCAGCACACCGGACAGCTGCCGGTGCAGGACATCGGAGCCCATCAGCGCAGCCGTCAGGCCGCAGGACACCCCGAAGCCTGCCAGCATAGCCAGCAGCCAGCCGAAGGTGAACGCCATCACCGCCAGAATCTTTCCGGCCAGCAGGGCCATGGGCTTTACGCTGACCAGCAGCAGCTCCACCAGCCTGGAGTCCTTTTCCTCCACCACGGCCCGGATCACATAGGACGCACTCATCAGGCACACCATCATAGCCAGAATGGAATACCCATACTGGACCCAAAAGCGGCTGCCGTCAAAATTTTCCTCCGGCAGGGGGGAGCCTTCCAGCTGAGCCAGCTGCTGCGCCGTCAGCCCCGCCGCACGGACGCAGGCATCCCGGATCGCCGTCTGCACGGCGTCTGCCAGCAGCCGCAGCTCGCTCTGGTCCACGTCGTCCGCACCGCTTACCGCCACCTGATAGCCGGTGACGTCACCGCTGACGGTGACCACGGCGTCGGGGTCCTCTGCGCTGGCGGAAAAGTCCGTGTCCGCCCAATAGGCGTCGCCGGAGAAGTCCAGTGCCAGGTCCGTGCGGTTGTCCACCCGCACCGACGCCAGACCCGCGGTGTCCGATGTCTCCGGCGTCTCGCCGCCCAGAAGGGCCGTCAGCGGCATACTCACCGCCGCCAGCAGTACCATGATGATCAGCGTCACCCGGTTTGCCCTGCTTTTCAGCAGCTGCGACAGGGTGAAGCGGTATACCTGGCCGGTTCCGGACAGGTCACGCATCAGACTCACCCCCTACGGTTTCCACGAAGATCTCGTGCAGCGACGGCTCACGCAGGTTGAACAGCACCACCGGTACTCCTGCCCGGGTCAGCCGGGCCAGCAGGTCGTTGGCCTGCTCCTGGCTGGTGACCTTCAGCTGATACTCAAACTCCTTCCGGGTCACGATCTGCGCCCCGCTTTCGGCGATGTACGGTCCGGCGTCCTCCTCGGTTTTCAGCTGTAAATGCACCCGGCCGTAGCTGCGCTTGATGTCGTTGAGATGGCCCTGCAGCACTGTTTTAGACCGGTCTAAAATGGTCAGGTCCGTGCAGAACTCCTCCACCGTGGCCATCTGGTGGCTGGACATAATCAGGTATTTCCCGGCTTCGATCTCCTCCCGGATGATCCCCTTGAACAGGTCCGTGTTGATGGGGTCCAGGCCGGACAGCGGCTCATCCAGGATCAGCAGCTCCGGGTCCGACAGCAGGGCCGCCATCAGCTGGATTTTCTGCTGATTGCCCTTGGACAGCTGGTCCGGCCGCTTGGGCTTCTCCCGCTGGGCGGAGCCGCCCAGCAGCCCCCGCCGTCCCGTCTGCGCCGGGGCGCTGGGATAGAGATACTCCTCCACCTCCAGCCGCTGTGCCCAGTACCGGATGCGCCGTTTGGCCTCCGCCCGGGGCACGTCCCGCAGGGACGCGAAATACAGCAGCTGGTCCATCAGCGCGTACTTGGGGTACAGGCCCCGCTCCTCCGCCAGATATCCCACGTTGCAGCGGCTGATATCCAGCGGTTCCCCGTTCCACAGCACCTCTCCTCCGTCCCGGGACAGCATATTCAGCATCATGCGGATGCTGGTGGTTTTTCCCGCGCCGTTGGTGCCCAGCAGGGCATACACCCCCGGCCCGGGCATCCCGAAGGACAGCCGGTCCACCACCGTCCTGTCCCCGTATCGCTTGGTCAGGTCCTTTACCGTCAGGCTCATGTTTCTTCCTCCTCCCAGAATAACTGGTCCAATGTCTTGTCCAGCGCCCGGCAGATGGCGATGCACAGGCGGATGGTGGGGTTATAATCCCCTTTTTCGATGGCGTTGATGGTCTGCCGGGACACGGACACCAGGTCCGCCAGCTGCTGCTGGCTCAGGTCCTTGGCGGCCCGGGCCGATTTCAGGCGCAGATTCTTCATGCCTCCGCGTCCTCCTGCTCCTCCCGCTTCTGGCGGCGCAGTCGGACCAGCATGCACACGAACATTACCCCGAACAGCACCCCGCAGGCCGGGGACAGGGCGTTCCAGGTCAGCAGTCCGTCCTCCACCAGGTCCCCGCTGCGCAGCTGCAGGAGGAAGTTGGGGATCTGGCACAGCACCACCGCGCCGAACAGCCACAGATAGGTCCGGGGATTCTGGGCCACGGCGAAATACGCGTCCTTCCGGACGCAGGCCACGATGAACACCCCGATGGACAGAAAGATCAGCATCCACGCCGACACCCCGGGCTTGGCCCAGGGGCCCCAGATGGCCTCCACCCCGGTGTTGACGGCCAGGCTGAGCATCAGCGTCAGAAACGCCCAGCGATAGGCCACCCCCCGGGCGGCCAGCTGCCGTTCGTCATACTCCGGCTTGGGCCGGCCCTGTTTTTTTCGCACCGCAGCCATAACGGCTATGACCACGGCTGCCGAGCCGATTCCCACCAGAACTCCTGCCACATATGGATCCATAACGACCGCTCCTTTCTCAACTCGCTGGTATCCTATCACTTAGCAGACAATTTGTCAAGTATATATTACAAAAAATATGGTGTGAATAGCATTTTGACAGGTGACGCTTTTGTAATCGACAGGAGGCATGGCTTTGGATATAATGAGGATATCCCACAAAGGAGGTTCTTGGATATGAAGAAAAAGCAATGGCTCCTGATCCCCCTGTGCCTGGTCCTGCTGGCGGCGGCATATTTCCTGCTGCGCAGCCGTATTCCCCAGCGGTGGTACACCGCCGATGAGCTGGGCATCTCCCAGCAGCAAAGCGCCCTGGATGCCGACGGCGACGGCGTGGACGACTGGACGGACATGGTGCTGGGCGCCCGGTCCTATATTGCCACCAACCCACACTATGAAAGCAAGTATTATGCCGGGGGCTATCCCGACGACGGACTGGGCGTGTGTACCGACGTGATCTGGCAGGCCTTCCGGGCGGCGGGCTACAGCCTGAAGGACCTGGTAGATGCGGACATTGCCGCCCATCCGGAGTGTTACCCCAACATTGAGACGCCGGACGGCAATATCGACTTCCGCCGGGTCAGCAATCTGGATACCTTCTTCCGCCGTCATGCTCAGGTGCTGACCTGTGACCTGGACGACCCTGCCCAGTGGCAGCCCGGCGACATCGTGATTTTCGGCGACCGGGACCACATTGCCATCTGCTCCGACCGCCGGAACCGCCGGGGCATTCCCTTTATCATTCACCACGGAAACCCCATTGACGAGGCCGTGGAGCGCAACGACATCTATAGGCAGCCGGTCACCGGCCATTTCCGGTGGATGGGATAAGCCGGTTTTCGCAAAAAAGTATCCGGTTTTCACCGGGAAAATGAAAAATTTTCTTGCATTTTCCGGCGCGCTGTGTTATTATATTTCAGCATTCCGCACAGGGGCGGACTTTCGGTCGGTGCCGCAAGGTTGGCCGGGGGGAGGAAGCTCCTGGAGGCAACAAACTAAAATCAAAGGAGAAATGAACAAACATGGCTAACCAGAACGTCGTATCCATGAAGGCCCTGCTGGAGGCCGGTGTCCACTTCGGTCACCAGACCCGCCGCTGGAACCCCAAGATGGCCCCCTACATTTACACCGAGCGCAACGGCATCTATATCATCGATCTGCAGAAGACCGTGAAGAAGCTGGAGGAGGCTTATAGCTTCGTGCGTCAGCTGTCCGAGAGCGGCCAGTCCCTGCTGTTCGTGGGTACCAAGAAGCAGGCTCAGGAGGCCATCAAGGATGAGGCCCTCCGCTGCAATATGTACTATGTCAACGCCCGCTGGCTGGGTGGCATGATGACCAACTTCAAGACCATGCGCACCCGTATCGACCGCCTGAACCAGCTGAAGACCATGCAGGCTGACGGTACCTTCGATATGCTTCCCAAGAAGGAAGTCATCAAGCATCTGGGCGAGATCGAGAAGCTGGAGAAGTACCTGGGCGGCGTGAAGGAAATGAAGAAGCTGCCCGGCGCCCTGTTCATCGTGGACACCCGCAAGGA
>JABLTO010221802.1_pt1 | contig 45850 bp, 23 predicted proteins | sample 7160091 | NCBI WGS metagenome assembly JABLTO01 (sample SAMN14651225, study PRJNA627086) | human gut metagenome | isolation source: feces | host: Homo sapiens
TATTCGGTCGGGGTTACGATCCCGGAGGGAAATGTGGATCGCGATGCCGGGATTGTTGGAATCGGCACGTGCTTTTTAGGGATTGAAAATTGTTATTCGGATTATACAGTGGTAAGAGCGCCGCACGATCGAGGAGATAAGGTGAAAAATTCGTATTACCTAACCACGCCACCGTGGCCGGGTACGAATCCTGGAAATGAAGAATGTTATTTTGGCACGAAAGTCGATGCCGATACGCTGCGTGAGAGCGCCGAACTGCTTGACAGCGCATACAAAACCGGCAGCAGCGTCAACCAAAACTTTCCGATGCTCGTCTGGGAGGACGCGGCAGAAATCAGCTTTTCCGGCGGAAACGGCAGTGCCTATCAGCCGTATCTGATCGGGAGCGCTGCAGAATTGAAACTGCTCGCCGGGATGAAAGATACGGACGGAATGTATTACCGTTTAACCTGTGACCTGGATTTGGGCGGTGCGGACTTATCGTATGCAATCGGCACATTGCAAAATCCGTTTCAGGGTGATTTTGACGGCAGCGGATACGAAATCCGAAACTATAAGATAGCAGCAAACGACGGCGGCGCACATGGCTTATTTGCCAATGTGGGAGGAAATGCCCTCATTCACCATCTGGGAATCAATGAGGTGACGGTAACCCTCCTTGACAATATCGGTGAGACAGCCGCAGTCGGCGCACTGATCGGAAGTATGCAGGATAACGCCGGGCTATATCACTGCTATGGAAAGAATGTGACAATCGATGCTGCATCTGTCACAGAATCCGGCTGTAAAGCAGGTGTGCTTGTCGGACTGGCAAACGGTGACGGCGCGGAAATTGTAAGCTGTTACAGTCAGGAAATCAGCAGTACAGAAGGCGATGCATCAAAACTTTTGTACTTTGGCGAAATCGTAGGCTATGGTAAGAATTTGTCGCGGATCAGCCGGTGCTATGCGCCGCGCCAAATCGGAAAAACCGATCCTTATGTTATGCTTGATCGGTGCTATCAGGGCGAAAAGGACGTACTTGGCCGGCCGGGCATTACGCAGTCTGCACCAAATCAGATTCCTGCTGGATTTTCTTATGATTATACCGCAGCCGAGGATGCACAAAATACGCCAAAGCTGAAGTGGGAAGAGGATCGCGGCTTTTACCGGAACCTGATTCCATCCGGCACGATGAGTTTTGACAGTGACCGCGCCTTTGAACTGTTCGGCGCAGCCGGCGCAAAGACAGTTTTGGGCAGTGAAATCGGCGAGGATTCTATGAGCCTGTTTTTGCCGGGTGGCACGGTGCTTTCCTGCGGCGTCAGCACGCAAAAGGACGCGTACTATCGCATCTCGTTCCGCGATCGGCTCTGCGCAGCAGACGATCAGGCCTCTGCACTGACCCTCTTGTTTGGGGATGAGAATTTAAGCGGCGCATTGTCAGAGATTGTATTTTCCGGCGCGCATTTTGTGCCGGGCGCCGTTTACGTCAAAGCAAACAAAACCGGACGGACAATGCTGACGCTTGGTCTTGATAAAGACTGGTATCTCGATGATTTATCCGTCATGCGCATCGATCCGGAAAAGGAAGTCGAAGAGATTGAGCGCGCTCTGTCTCAAATGGAGACGGATACAAAATATGAAACATATCTTAAAAAATCGGTCTGTGACGGCGTGCCGGTTACGTACCGGAGCGAAAATAACTATTTTGACCATGAGGGTAGAAAGATAGAAAAAAATATCCCCATCGGCGGCGAGACACAAGACAAGGTATTTGCCGCGGTGAAGGTGGCGGATCTCCTTGCGGAAAAGACCATTAATGTGACCGTCGCCGTACAGGAGGCATACGAAATCATAACGCCGTACCTTACGGACAAAGACGGGAACGCGGTTTACAGCCTTTCCGCTGCGGAGAAGGTAAAAGAGGTGCGAATCATCCGTCACACCGATACGCCGGTGACGCTCTATGCCGCACAGTATCAAAACGATGTACTCACGAAGATCAAGACTGTAAAAGCAGAACAGGAAGTTTGCAGCCTTAATTGGGATATTCGCGGCGCGAATCGGCTGAAATTCTTTTTGTTGGAGGATTCCGGCCTTGTCCCGGCGTCTGTACCGAAAGAACCGTTTGCAGATCATACGGGAGATGGCGCTATCACTGTTTATCCGGTTGGCGGATCGGTTTCGGCGGCGGACAGCGATGGCGGCTTTGGCTGGGGCAGCGCCCTGTCTGACTGTTTTGACAAAGGGCACGTGCGGATATGTACCGATTTTTCCGGTGATCGCCTCACGCCGGAACGATTTGTGAAAGAGGAAGCATACTTACCTGCGATGCAGTCCGCTTTGAATGAAAACGATGTGGTACTTTTGCAGCTATCGGAGGAGGAATCCTATCCCGATGCGGCAGAGATGGCCGCATTTTATACCAACATCATTTGCAGGTCGATTGCGCAGCAGGGTGCGATTCCTGTTTTGGTCACACCGGCGGAGTCATTGACCGCCGCAAGAAATCAAAAAACCGCGGACGGAACCTATGCGACAAATCCGCACCACGTACAAACGGCAGCAGTAATCCGCGCCTATGCAAATGACAGGAATATCCCGCTCCTTGATCTAAATGGATATTTGATAAAGGAAATGCAGCAGCAGGGCGCCGCAGTCATGGAAAGCCGACGGCTTTGGAACAATCAAGAGGGCGATTATCATCACTTTAGCGCACGCGGCGCAAAGTGGGCGGCAGCGTGGATTTGCGATGCAATCCGGGGTCTGTCCCTTCCGGCGGCAAAGTATCTTACATCCGAAAATACGGCTAAGCCAGTAGACGTATTCAGCATTTTTAATGCTGACTTTCATGTAAAATCCTCGACCGGTATGGAGCCGATGCTGGACACCTCGATCAACCGCAGAGACGGAAAAGTCGTTTTTGACCGCGATATCATCACAACGGCCGGCACCGAAGAATATGACGGGATTCCGATTTATGACATCAACGGCAATCCGGGCAGCGATTATATTGTGCTGATGGATATTGATACAACGGTTCCGGTTCCACTGGAAAAGTTAAAGGTCTTTTGGGAGACCGGAACGCCCTATCAGGATGGGCCGCTGATGTACAAGGACAAACCCACCAGGGCGTGGGCAGAGGGCTTTGAAATTTATGTCAGCGATACGGCAGAGGATGGCACGTGGGAGCGTGTCTATGCGGCGGATTCCTTAGAGGGCAAAGTACAGACCGAGGTAGTCAGCGCCACGCTATGGGATGATTCCGGCGGTGTGCGCCCGTATTATGAGTTTGTGCTGGATCGTTTGGTAACAACCAAGCACGTCCGTATGGCAATCCGTGATATGCAGCCGTGGCTCGGCGATATCCAGATTCATGAAATTTACGGCTATGCGGATCAGAGCGCGATTCCGAAAGATTATCACCGCGTCACGGTGAAACAGGATCAGAAAGTCACCACCGTAATCCGCAGCGACACAAAAATCGGTGAAAATTATTGCCCGGCCGGAAAGCTTGTCACTTTGGATGTAAGTACGGACGCGACCCAAAAGGTGCAATCCGTTACGGTAAACGGTACGGCGGTGAGCGGATATCAGCGCTATAACTTTACCATGCCCAACGAGGACGTTTTGGTGGAGATCAAGACCGAAAGCAGCGATGCCGAAAAGACGCCGCTCACCCTGACCGATATCTCGGTAACGGGCGGCAGTGTGATTGCCGGCGGTACCGTGCCGGTCATCACCATGAATTTCAGCCGTGCGATCGATACGATTGATAAGGGGATGATTCTGGTAAACGGACAGGCGGATTCCGGGCTGGTGCAGCACGCATTCCGTGATGCCACCGACCCAAAAAAGGCGTATATTGTCCTGTTTGCCGATAAGCTGACATCGGACACGTCCTACACCGTGACAGCTGACGGAATCCAATCCGCAGGCGGTGCTATGTTATCAGGCACCGCGCAGATTACATTCCGTACGGCATCGGATTATCAGAGCGCGATGGAGAACCGGCCGAAAATCCCCTGGACAGAGGATATTTCGCCCATTGAGAGTCTGGATGTCAATAACAAAAAGAATCATACCTGGACGCAGGTTCCTGCCGTGACGCAGGAGCTGCGCGACATGGGCGTGTCCGGCGGTGAGGGCGGACAGTGGATGCAGGCGATTGAAATTGATAAAGAGGACGGCAATCTGATGTTTGCCGGAATCGATATCGCCGGTCTGATCCGCTCGACTGACGGCGGCAAGTCCTGGCACCGTTCCTACCGCGGCTTTACGGCGTCCGGCTGCGTAGATATCGAGATTGATCCGAACAATAAAAACCGTGTGCTTGCCATCGGTTCTCTGTCAAACGAACCGTTTTGCGGCATTTATATGTCCGAGGATATGGGATACAGCTGGCATCATGTATATTCTTATATATTCAACGGGCAGCGCGACACCAGAGGGCAGCTTGCCTGGGATAAATCCAGCTATGATAAAAAACTTGGCGGCAGCAAGGTTGCCTATTGGTCGAATTTATACCGTTTAAAGGCAGGACTTGAAAACTCCGATCAGGAATATCAGCCGCTCCGTTCCCATTCCAAGGGCGGTCTGATTAAGACGGTGGACGGCGGCAAGAACTGGTTCATCGTCAACAAAGAAATGTCGGACAGCGTGATTGCCGTACACCCGACCAAAGGCATTGTCTACGCCGGAAACGAATCCGGGTTCTTCCGCTCGGAGGACGGCGGCGTGACCTTTACGCAAATCTTATCCGATGAGCCGATTTACGGACTTGATGTGATCGGGACAAGACCGGACTATGTCTATATTAACGACAGTAAAGGCGTATTGATCTCCAAAGACTGCGGTAAAACATTTACCAGAGTCAAAGCCAGCGGTTTCCCCAAGCGTACCGATTTAAGCGATGTCCGCGATATCGTCCGCGACTTGGCGGTCAGCCCGGCAAATCCGAACTATATGATGGTGGACGACCGCAATTATCACAGGTACAATAACAAACGCTATTACAGCCACGACGGCGGAAAAACCTGGGCAGAGAGCAGCTATGACACGTCAAAAGACTTTTTCTTTAACCATAGCCGCCAGCACCCGTACGCATGGCATCCGACCGATGAAAACAAGGTCTGGACGCTTGGCGGAGACTGGATTGTCTCAAGCAATGACGGCGGAAAAAGCTTCATCTGGGATAACAACGGCAACTGCGGAACGCCGCCGGGCGGAAGATTCAACTTTAACCCGTTTAACACGGATCTGATCTTCTGCGGCGCACAGGATCTGACCGGTTTACTTTCGACCAACCGCGGCAACACCTTTGTTCCGATTGAATCGGAGGGCGGCTTTGGCTGCACCTACGGAAATTACGCGGCAGACGAGAATCTTTTGATTGCCGCCATCGCAGACGGCTGGTATACGACCCGTAAGCTGCATGTCAGCCGTGACGGCGGAAAAAGCTTTGAAAACACCGGGCTTGCCTTAAAATACGGCTACGCACGCCGCGCCACCTCGTTCTGGGGCAGTCCTACGGATTTAAACACTCTGTTTGCCGGCGAATATGTCACCCATGATCGGGCAAAAACCTGGAAGGAAATGAACGGATGCCAGTTTGTAATGGCGGTGAACTACTATCACAACCGTGAAATCTACGGACTAAACAACGAGGTCATCGTGGTCTCTTACGACAACGGCGAGACATGGTATCCGTTCTCGGAAACCTACTTGGATGACGAGGAGGCATCCCGCGGCTGGGGCAAGCATTGCTGGGATATTGAGTATGACGGAATCAACGATATCCTGTATTATGCCAACGGCAGCGGCAACTCGGCGCACAACCTTGTCCGGGTGGAGAATAACGTCCATAAAAACATCGGCGTGAATGTTCAGCTTCAGGAGCGCGTCGGTGACAAGTGGTATCAGCTGATTGCCTTAGACCCCAGACACCCCGACATCTTATATGTCGGCGGTTACGGTTCGGGACAGATGAAGTGCTCCAATTCGGTACAGCGTTCCTGTGACCGCGGCGAGAGTTTCCAGATTATCTCGTCCATGGGCGATAACAAATCCATCGTCAAAGACGGCGACAGTGCCGGTTCCGGCTGCGAAACACTGGTGGTACACCCGGAGGACGGAACACTGTGGATGTGGGCTTCCGGCGAGGGGCTTTGGACCTTCCCGGCGCCGTATGAATAGAAATTGATTAGCCGGACAAATCCGGAGAAATAAAAAAACAAACGGAAGGGGATTTTTATGAAAAAAATAACAAGCATACTTTTGACACTTGTCATGGTAATCACCTCCATGACGATCGTCTACGCCGGCAGCGGCGCAAGTGCGGGCGATCCGATTGATATCGCAACCGCAGACGAGTTTCGGGATTTTGCGGCCGCAATCAATGCGGATCCGACCGGCGGCGCCGGAAAGTACTATCGTCTGACCGACGATATCGATTTCGGCAATGAGCCTTGGAACACCTTTATCGGCAGCGAGGCCGTACCGTTTCAGGGCAACCTGAACGGTAACGGAAAAATCATTAAAAACTTTACGGTAACGGCAGACGATGATATCAAGTTTGGATTGTTCGCCTACATCGGCGGCAGCGCCGAGGTTTATGACCTGGGTATCCAAAATGTCACCATCACCATGACCAACCCCGGAAAGTATGATCCGGTTGCCGGCGGTCTGACGGCTGTCGCAAGCGGAAACGCAAAGTTTAACAGATGTTTCTCAAAAAATGTGAAGCAAAAGCTCGGCTTTACCAAGACAACCGAAAACGGTCAGCTGCACTCCTGCGGCGGACTTATCGGCAGACTGGAGGGAGACGGCGTCAGTGTTACAAACTGCTATTCGATCGGCGCAGACCTTTATCCCAACGAGATCAACTATGACGGCGGTTTAATCGGCTGCGGCAATCAGTTTGCAAATGTAGAGAACTGCTACACCGACAGCACCCTGGGCCGTTTTAAAAACGAGTTAAAGGATAACATCAAAAATTCGTACTATGTGACATCGCCGGACTGGCCGGGCACGGCCGATCAGGACTTCTGGCCGGATGCTCATAAGTATTACGGAACGCAGATCTCTGTGGAACAACTCAGGGATCACCAGGGCGCACTGGGCACCGCTTACGTGAAAGGCTCCTCTGCAAACAAGGGTTTTCCTGCATTTAGCTGGGAAATCGTATCGGCGCCGATGACAGGCTCCGGCACAGAGACAGACCCGTACCTGATTATGAGCCTTGATAACTTAGCCGAGGTTTCGATGATGACGGAAACAAGCGGAAAGTATTTTAAGCTCGGCGCAGATATCGACCTTGGCGGTAGTCTTTGGGATTCTTACATCGGCACCGAGGCCAACCCGTTTAAGGGGAATTTTAACGGTAATGAAAAAACTGTGAAAAACTTTAGAATTATGATTCCTGGACCTGCCACCGGCGAGGAAAGCTATGCAGCCCTTTTTGGGGTTACAGACGGTGATGCCGTAATCGAAAAGCTCGGTATTGTTAATGTAGAAATCAATTCCGCAAACGGCAGATACGGCGAAAATGCCGGCGGAATCGCAGCGTTGATTAAGGGTAACACAAGAATCAGCAACTGTTTTGCACGCGGACTGAGCGTGACCTATAAGAGAAAAGAGGCAGAAATCAATGCAGTTGCGCCGATCGCCGGAACCTCCAGGAGTGACGGTACCGTGATTGAAAATTGTTACAGTGTCGGCATTGATATTCCGGATTCTAACGTAGACTACGATGCCGGCATCTTAGGCCGCGGTGATAACTTTGGAAAAATCGAGAACTGTTATTCCAACTTCTCTATTGTAAGATGCGATGATTCTTTCAAGGATCGGGTCATCAATTCTTATTACTGCGGTAATCTTCCGTGGCCGTGGACCAATGCGGACGGCAGCAGTCATTATCATGGAACTGCGGTGACCCAGGCAGAACTCAAAGGCATGGCAGGAACGCTGGGCGCAGCTTTCAAAGAAGGCGGATTGGAAAACGGCGGATACCCGGCGCTCAGTTGGGAGACCGTATCGGAGATTGTATTGAACAAAGGGGAGGGTACCCCCGACGATCCTTATCTGATCGAGAATGCGAGCCAGTTATCTGCAGTTTCCATGCTGACGAAAACGGAGGGTGTATACTTTAAGCTGATGGCTGACATTGATTTAAAGGGTATGCAGTGGGAGAATTACATCGGCAGCGAGGCGAACCCGTTTAAAGGTGATTTTAACGGAAACGGCCATGTGATTTCCAACTACAAAATCCGCGCAACCGAGATGGCCACCCACGGTTTGTTCGCTTATACCGATGGCAGAGCACACATCTATAACCTTGGTGTTGAAAAAATCACGGCAATACTTCCGCACTATTCCTGGTCGGCAAAGTTTGGCGGTCTGATTGGAGAGATGCGCGGCGAATCCTCCATCACACGTTGCTATGCGAAAAATGTAACGTATGAGGCAGAGTGGGATGTTGCAAATTCCGGTAGGACGCAGGGCGAATTCTGGGCGGCAGCCGGCCTGGTTGGCTACGCCAACGGCAGCGGTGTTGAAATCCGTCAATGTTACAGCAACTATGTTGATGACGGCGTAAGAGTGATGGCAGACGGCACCACCTACCCCCTCGCGGATAAAGACGGCGGCGTTCTGGGTGTTGCGGATAACTTCTTAGCGCTTAACAAGTGCTACTCCGACACCTATGTCGGCAGAACCAAGCTTGGCATCTGGGTTGAGGACTGTTATCAGACAAGATGGCCGACAGAGTTTGACGAGGGCTACGACTGGGGCGCATGGAAATCCGATGTCCAGTACCTTGGTTATAAGTGGAATAACGATTACTATATCTTTGGCGATAACACCACCTATCCGGTGTTTAAGTGGCAGCAGTATCCGGGCATGTATAACAACCTGGTTGTCGGCGGCTCGATGGACATCACCGATGAGAATGCAGAAAAGATCTTCGGCGTAAAGGGCGCCAGCATCGTAAACGGTATCAATGTTGGTCTTGCATCCGATGTGATGTGCTTGCCGAGCACGACCTCGCTGCAATACAAAGTACCGCTGAAAAAGAATGCATACTACCGTGTATCCTTTATGGGAAGAACGACACAGGCGACTGCGGACGGTGGATTTACCTTTAAGCTGGGTGATATGGATCTTAGTGAAAAGCTGATTGATAAGAGCCTTACCAGCGATTGGAATTTTGATACCAAGGTTGTATATGTAAAGGCTGCTGCCGATACGGACGCAATCCTTACAATTTCTGGTAATTCTGACCTTTATATTGACAATGTATCGGTAACACAGGTAAATCCGGATTATGAAGTCAAAGAGGCAACCGAGAGCATCAACCTGGCACACAACAAAACCGAGGTTACCGATACGGGCATCTACGTAGAAGAAAAAATTTGCGGCGGGTTGGAAATCTTCTATACCGATGACCTGGGTTACTTTGACGGAGAAGGCAGAATGCTTTATGACAAGATCCCGATGGGTCTTGGCGCGATTGCCGATTCGTTCCATGCAAGGGTATCGATTGGCGACCGTGATGTTGAAAAGTCCATTGATGTAAACGTCAAGGAGCGGGAGATGCACAATATCAAATCAGCTGTTCTTTCAGACGCATCGGGCAAGCGTGTTTATGATGTGAAAAAGGCCGCAACCTTGTCTGAAATCACATTGGATAACCAAAGTGATGACGCAGCAACCCTTTACGCTGTCGCTTACAAAAGCAATCTTTGTGTCGGCGTTAAGACCGCAGAAGTTACGGGAGACACCTGCACCCTCAACTGGACGCTGCCGCAGGCAGACCAGATCAGAGTTTTCGCACTGGCGGATGGGACCATCAAACCGGTTGGTATCGAAGAAACAACCTATCCGACCCTGGATCATAACGCAAAAGTTACCATTTACACCATTGGCGACTCGATCGCAGCAACTTACTCCCCGGAGGATAACTTAAAGGGATGGGGTCAGATGCTTGGTGCACAGTTTGATGAGAGCCATGTTACCGTTGATAACAGTTTTTCAAGAGGCGGCATGAGCGCCGAGGAATTTGTCAGAGCGCCGGAGCGTCTTGCAGCTATGCTTCCGAAGCTGAAGCAGGGCGACTATGTGATCATCCAGCTTTCTCATAACGATCACAGCAAATACTCCAAAGAGAAGTTTAAGTTCTTGCTCAGTCAGCTTTTGGTCAGTGTACAGGAAAAGGGCGCAATCCCGGTGTTCCTAACCTCGCCGGAGGTGCTGACCGCGGCAACGGATGTAAAGGGCGCCGATGGAAAGTATGAGGTCAATACCCAGCTTCGTGGTTACCCGGAAACGGTAAAGGAGCTTGCGGCAGAGCGCAACATTCCTGTTTTGGATCTGTATGAGTATACACACTCGCTGATGCGCGAACAAGGCGCGTCCGCATTGCAGAGCCAGGGAATCTGGGCAAACCAATTTGGCGACAACGTTCATTTTACATTAAAAGGTGCAACACAAAATGCACAGTTTGCGGCAAAAGAGATGAAGAACATCGGATTACCGATCGGTGACTTTGTCATCGCACAGTAATGGATGAAGCAATGCTTTTTGGGCGTAGATTTTGACACTATGCCCAAAAAGCATATGTTTTTTAAACTTCAATTTAGACAATGTTTGATGTATAATAAAATCATAAAGGTGCAAAGGCACAGAATGAGGACGAGAAAGGATGAATGTGATGAAAGTCAACAAAAAGGTTTTATCCGGAATACTTGCCGGATTGATGCTGAGCTCACAGCTGGTGATGAGTGTCTCTGCTGCAGACGTCCGCGCCTACTATCAGTCTGATGTCGATACATCTCTGCGTGAGATTACAGATATCAGAGAAATTGCATGGGAAAGCGGCGCCTATGTTGCAAGCGGCGGAAATCAGGTTGCACAGGAAGCATCCGATCAGATTCGTGCGGTAACCAACTTTGGGGCAAAAAAGAGCCTGCTTTTTAAGGCAAAAGAGGGTTATCAGCTTCAGGTTCAGATCGTGATGAACAACAGCCTGACTATTAAGAGAAAGTATGGTCCGACCTACAAGGTTCCGTTCGGCGAATGGCTTGACTTCGGATATTTTAACGTCTACAAAGACCGGGATTACACTCTTGTGGTAAAGTCCAAGGACGGAAGCGCGCTCAGCCCCGGTCAGGCAAAAGATGTACTTAAAATTTATGAAGTAGACAACGCGCATCATATCCCGGAATATTACGTGGATTACATCAAGGAAAAGGCGGATTCCATTAACAACCTTCAGGACAACCCGGATACCTTCAGCTTTGTCTTTATCACAGACACGCATATCCAGCACAACCAAAAGCATTCGATGCCCTTGATCCGTTATCTTTTGAATCGCTGCGCGATCAATCAGGTGCTGGGCGGCGGTGACTGGGTAACGGCTTGGCTCGGTGACGTTGACGGTATTCAGGGACTTTGGGATGACTATGATGAACTTCGGTATCTCTTTGCCGATATCCCGATGATTAAAAATGTCGGTAACCACGAGTGGGGCTTTGGCGGAAGAAATCAGTGGAATATCTCGACCGCACAGGCTTATAACCGTTATTTCAGAGAGGATGCCGCAAAAGATAACGATATTGTATACGGAAAGGACAAGACTTACTTCTATAAAGACGATAAAATCAACAAGGTGCGCTATGTATCCTTAAACTGCATGGATTATCCGAGCGGTACCGGCGAGCTTGATTATGAGAGAAACAAAACCATGTGGTATGAGTTCTCTGACGATCAGATTAACTGGGTAAAGAAAGAGGCGCTGAATCTTCCGGATGATGAATGGTCTTGTGTGTTTTTAACTCATGTTTATGTGCTGAATGCGAGTGAAAACCCCTGGGGTGATGGAGCGGATGTATTTATAAACATGAACGAGATGCGTGCGGTAGTTTCTGATTTTATTAACCGCAAAGGCGATATGGCGAACAGTAAGGGCAACTTTATCGCTTGGCTTTCCGGGCATCGGCATGCGGACGGCATTGTAAAGATCGACGACTTTATCCATGTTATTCAGGACGGCGATACCTGTCAAAAAGCAGACAAAGCGGGAAACGAAAGACTCGTTAACACGACAAGCGAGCAGAGCTTTGCAGTATTTACGGTTGACAAGGCAAAACACAAGGTGTACGTTACCAGAATCGGTGCAGGAGACGATCGAAGCTTTACGTACTGATGATCATAATAAAATTGGAGGGATACCATCATGAAAAGAATTTTAAGCTTTTTGCTTGCCGTTTCCATGATTCTTTGCTCCTTCACCTTTGTGTATGCAGAGGGAGAGGAAGACACCTTTCCGGACGGCGCAATCCAGATTGCATCCGCGGACGAATTAAAAGCGGCAGCTAATGCCATCAACGCTGACCCGAACAGAGGTGAGGGCAAGTATTATGTACTGACCCAGGATATCAATTTAAACGGAGAGCTTTGGCAGACTTATATTGGAACACAATCCAATCCGTTTAAGGGGACTTTTGACGGCAACGGTCACTATATTATTAATTATTCTATCGTCTATGCAGACGCCGAAGGCGCCTTTGGCCTGTTCGGCGCGGCCGGCGGATCGGCAAAGATTTTTAACCTGGGTATTAAAAACGCAAGCATTGAACTTACGAACCAGTACAGCTGGCATACAGAGGTCGGCGGTCTGGTCGGCAAGATGGTTGATAATGCAACTGTAGAGAACTGTCTTGCAAAGAATGTAGTCATTAAACTTGGGTTTGTGAAGAACAGCGATAACGGACAGATGTCAGCAGCAGGCGGCCTGATCGGTGATGTATCCGGAACCGGCGCCGTGGTGAAAAATTGTTATGCGATTGGAACACAGGTGAATCAGGCAGAGGTGAACTATGACGGCGGTCTGGTCGGCGGCGCAGGGGCGTTTGCAACCTTTGCAAGCTGCTATTCCGATACAACGCTGGGACGTTTCTATAACGGTACTGCCGCAAAAGCAACCGCGCTATACTATATTGAACTTGCTCCCTGGCCATGGACCTCAGATCCGGGGGATAAATATGCGGGAGAACGCATTGAGGCAGAACAGATGAAGGGAATCGCATCGGCGTTGGGTGATGGATTCAGTGCAGATTCTGTGGTTGCACCGCTGAACGGCGGTTATCCAATCCTGAACTGGGAGGCTGACATTCCTTCTATGGAGGGTGCAGGAACAGAAGAAAATCCGTTTTTGATTAAAAATGCTGAGAACCTGGGGCAGGTTTCTGCATACGGAGATACAACCGGTGTATATTTTAAAATGGAAGAGGATATCGATTTAGAAGGTGCGGTCTGGACAACCAACATCGGTACCCAGGCAAACCCCTTCCGTGGAGTATTTGACGGTAACGGACACATGATTAAAAACTTTAAGCTGGCCGCACCTCAAAACGGAAACAACACCTATCTCGGTCTCTTTGCTTATGTTGGCGGTGACGCCATCATCAAAAACATCGGTATTAGAGACGTAACGGCAGGACCGGGCGGAGAATGGGGCTTTGGCGCGACCTGCGGCGGTCTTGTCGGACTCGTAAACGGCAATGCGCAAATCGTCAGCTGTTATGCGAAAAATGTAAAATTTGTCAACGAAAAGAATGTATCGTTTAACTTCTTAATGGCAGGCGGTCTGATCGGTAAGGTTGACAGTAACAGTGCATCTGTGATAAATTGTTACAGTCTGGACACCACAATCGAAAACGATTCTGCGGCATCTTACAACGGTCTTGTCGGTCTGCTTGCCAGATTCAGCAAAATGAAGAGCTGCTACTCCAACACAACGCTTTCGATGTGTGCGGACAATAATGTATCCAAAGTAGTCGGCAGCTTTTGTGAATCAAAGCCGTACGGCTCCAGCTATACCACGGTCGGCACCTTAGTGACCTCCGATGCGATGAAAGGAAAGGCAAAGGAGCTCGGCGCAGGCTATGGCGCGGATTCGATGGCGTCGCCGATGAACGGCGGCTATCCGGTTCTGGTATGGGAAGGCGATTTTGCCGTTATTGACGGAACGGGGACCAAGGACGATCCGTATCTGATTAAGAGCCCTGAGACCCTGGCACAGGCTGCGTCCTATAATGACGTTGAAGAGTATCGATATTTTAAACTGACTTGCGATATTGACCTTAAAAATACCGCATGGGAATCAGCCATCGGCACCAGCGAGGCACCGTTTAACGGTGAGTTTGACGGCGATAACCATGCCATCAAAAACTTTACCGTAGACAGCAACGGCGAGCATGCCGGCATCTTTGCTTATGTCGGTCAGAACTCATACATTCACAATCTTGGTGTTGAAAAGGCAGTCTTTAGCATGAACAGTAAATACGGCTATGACGCAATGATAGGCGGTATTGTCGGAGAGCTTCGCGATAACGCAAGAATCAACGAGTGCTACGCGAAAAACATCAGACTAAGAATCGGTTATGATGGCGGCTATGCGCAAGGTTCCGGATGCATCCGCGGCGGCGCAGGTATTGCCGGCTATGCAAACGGCGATGGTGTTGTGGTAGAAAACTGCTACGCGATTGGAATTACGATGGATGAAGCGGAGGTGGACTACGATGCCGGCGTGGTAGGCAGAGTAGATAAAATCAGTGCGATAAGAAATTGTTACTCTGACTTTACACTGTCACGTTGCCTCAATCAGACCTGTGGCAAGGTGGAAAATTCGTACTATATTGCGAGTCCGCCGTGGCCGTTTGCGTGCAACGACAAAGGTAATAACACAAACTGTTATGCCGGTGAAAAAATTACTGTCGAGGCGTTAAAGACAAAGGCTGCGGATCTTGGCGCATCCTTTAAGGACGGCGGCTTTGTCAGCAGCGGCTATCCGGCATTTACCTGGCAGACGGTATCAAACGAGCTAAAGGGAACCGGCAGCGAGGAAGATCCGTATCTGATTGATGGGCCGGACGCTTTGGGTGCGGTTGCCGCACAGAATGATACGACAGGAAAATATTATCGCTTAGAAAACGATATCGACCTGGATCATAATGAGTGGGCAACCTATATCGGAACGGAAACGGCGCCGTTTGGCGGTGATTTTGACGGTAACGGTCATGTCATTAAAAATTACACCGTGACAAACGGCGGTCTCAATGCCGGCATCTTTGCATACGCCGGCGGTGACGCTTATATCCATAACCTTGGCGTTGAAAACGCAAGCTTTACCATGACAAACAAAAACGCTTACCAAACCAAGATGGGCGGTATTGTCGGTGAACTTTTGGGAAGCGCAAGGGTCAACGAGTGTTATTCCAGAAATATCAGCTTTAAGCTGGGCTATGATACCAGCGGCGGAATCGCAGGTCCGATCCGTGCTGCGGCCGGAATTGCCGGCTATGCAAACGGTGACGGCGTTGTGGTAGAGAACTGTTATAGTGTCGGAACAATCCTTGACCAGGCAGAGGTAGACTATGACGCGGGGCTTGTCGGACGAGTTGACACGATGACCGCGATCCGAAACTGTTACAGCAACACGACACTGGTTCGTTGCATGGCAAATAACTGCGCTAAAGTTACAAACTCTTACTATGTTGCATCGCCGCCATGGCCGTTTGCATGCACAAGCACAGGAAACCATGCGGGAGAGTTTTACGGTTGTTATTCGGGTGATCGAATCACGGCGGACGCACTCAAAGATAAGGCGGCTGATCTTGGTTCCTCATTCCAGGCCGGCGATCTTACGAATCAGGGCTATCCGATGCTGGTTTGGCAGCAGGTGTCAAAGCCTGAATTTGAAAAGGGAGTCGGCACGGCAGAGGATCCGTACCAGATCGAAACGGTCACGCAGCTTTTTGCAATGTCGATGCTGAGCAGTACCGAGGGTCTCTACTTTAAGCTGATGAATGATATCGATATGGGCGGCGTAGCATGGACATCCTATATCGGTACCAAGAGTAATCCGTTCAAGGGTGATTTTAACGGAAACGGTCACGTTGTCCGGAATTTTACGCTAAACATTACCGGCGACGAGGTTTATGGACTGTTCAGTTATATCGGAGGAAATGCGCATGTTCACCATCTCGGAATTGAGAGCGTAAAGGCGATACTTTCTAATAATGTAAGCTGGAAATCGCACTGCGGTGCTTTGGCCGGTGACCTGATTGATAACGCGGCGGTTACGGCATGCTATGTAAATAATATTGAATATTCCGCGACTTTCGCACGTGAAGGCGGACAGGGTGAAATAGAATGCGGCGGCGGAATGTTTGGCTATGTCAACGGTGAAGGCGTCGAAATCAGAGATTGTTACTCCAAAAAGTTCATTGAAACATATACGAAAAGTCCGATTGTTAATAACGAAGGCGGACTCTTTGGTATGGCGGATAACTTTGCACAGGTGGAGAGTTGTCTTGCTGACACCTATATCGGAAGATATAAGAATTGGCTGACGCTGGTAAATTCTTACCATGCCGGCTCTCCGACCGAATGGCCGTCAGGCTATGACTACGGTTATCGTCAGACCGATCTTTCCAAGCTTGGCTATGGCTTTGACAGACATTATGTACCGGCAGGCAATATGCCGAACCTAAAATGGGTACAAAGCAGCGGTAACTATGTGAACCTGGTTGCGGACGGCAGCATGAATTTAAACAGTGCGGCAGTCTCCGGCAAGGACAGCGGCAGAAACTCGCTTGTGAAGAAGGTCAATGCAAATGCAGCCGATACGTTCCGGGTATCGCTCACAAAGGATCGCTATTACCGGATTTCCTTTGCGGCACGCACGGTTTCCGATTCGGCAAACAATTCGGCGCTCACCTTTAAGCTTGGTGATCAGGATCTGACCGAAAAGCTGGAAAACAAGACGGTACAAAACAAGTGGGAAAACAAGGTTGTCTACGCAAAAGCTGCTGCGGACGGAGACGTTACCTTAACAATCGGCGCAGGTGCTGACATTTATCTTGACGATGTTGAGGTTCTTGCAGTAGATAAAGAATTTGAAAAGACGGCGCTTACCGGACAAATCCAGTCCAAGCAGTTTGTTGATGTTGTCGATCGCTTAGATCCGTTTAGCGCCATTGACGATGGACTGGAAGTACACCGTAAGTCTACGTATGACTGCTTCGATCAGGACGGTACGCTCATTTATGACAACATTCCGGTCGGATATGACGTTCAGCCGATCACGATCACAAGCACGATTGAGTTTGCAGACGATAAGATTGAAAAGACGTACGACTTAAAGGTTCGGGAAAAGAATCCGTTTGATATTCAGAACCTGGGACTTGTAGACGCAGAAGGAAACCGCGTTTACGGCATGGAAAATGCAGCAAAGGTTGGCACGGTTACGGTGAAGAAGAACGCCATAGAGGACGGTAAGCTGGTTGTTGCACTCTATAAGAACGATGTTTTGACCGCTGTTTCGTACTTTGATATTGACGGCAGCGACATTCTGGTGGATATGGATGTAAACGGCGCAGATACGTTAAAGCTTTACGCGCTTGCGAACGGCTCCTTAAAGCCGATGAGTCAGGTGAAGCAGTCGTATCAAAACGATGAAAGCAATCACAAGACAACCATTCATACCATTGGCGATTCCTTGTGCCAGACCTATGACGCTTCCAGCGAGATTAAAGGTTGGGGACAGATGATCGGTGCAAAGTTCAATGCCGAAAATGTCACGATCGACAATTCGCTGGCAAGAAGCGGAATGACCGCAAAAGAGTTTGTAGAGGACGGCAGATTTGAAACCCTGATGGGTAAGATTAAGAGCGGTGATTATGTCTTTATCCAGCTTGGAACCAACGATAGCTGGTTTGAAGCAGAGGGCTTAATCAGTGGCCTGAGCAGAGAATATTTCAACTATCTCATGGGACAGATGGTAAATGCAATCCGCGAAAAGGGAGCAACAGCGGTGATCGTAACGCCGCCGGAACGGCTTTCTGCCGCAACCGATGAAAAACTCGGTGACGGCACCTACAAGGTAAATTCTTACTTGTACGGATACCCGGATGATTTGAGAGACTTTGCAAAGGCAAAGGATATCCCGGTCATTGACTTAAACCGTTACTCGCTCGATCTGCTGAAAGAAAAAGGATTTACCGCGACAAAGGCAATGAACATTTTTGTTGCAGACCAGCTGCACTTTAATGATGACGGTGCAAACTGGATTGCGGACTTCGTTGCAGGTCAGGTAAAGGCAATCGGTTTGCCGATCGGCGTGTTTGTAAAAGCAAACTAGATATCGTTTTCTTCCGGGAGGGCAAAACCTCTCCCGGAAGAGACCAATAATCCGACGGTAAGACACAGAGATTATGGGAGGAAATATGAAAAAATTCTTTAGTATATTACTGGCAGCATGTATGATGATAAGCTCAATATCTTTTACGGTTGCCGCGGACACGGTTTCCCTTTTTGATGAAAGCGAAATCCATATTACATCCGCACAGGATCTCATACAAATGGCAAGTGATATTCAATCGGACGCACAGGGCGGCGCCGGAAAAGTATATTATCTCGATAACGATATCAGTTTAGATAACATGCTGTGGAGCGCCAATATTGGCGTCAAGGGACATCCGTTTCGCGGCACCTTTGACGGTCAGGGACATGTGATTAAAGATTTTACGCTTTCAATCACCGATGAACTGCCTTACGGTATCTTCGGTGCTGTTGCCGGCAGTGCACAAATCAAAAATGTCGGCGTAGAGAACGCAGCCGGAACGGCATCTAACTGGACGCACGCCATCGGTGGCCTGATCGGCGAGGTAAACGAAAACGCAACGGTTGAAAGCTGCTATGCAAAAAATATATCCATTAACGCAACCACAACCCAAGGCTATGCAAAGCGTGGCGGCGGTTTAATCGGCCTGGTTAACGGCAGCGGCATCAATGTTAAAAATTGTTATGCAATCGGCTGTGCGATGGAAGACGGCGAGGTTGACGAAGACGGCGGCCTGATCGGCGGTATTCACGCTGTGGCGCAGGTTGAAAACTGTTATTCCAATACCCTGCTCGCGCGCTGCAAGGAGGAAGGGTTAAAGTCCAAGGTCGTAAATTCGTATTACGTGGACAGTCCTCACTGGCCGCAGGAATGCTATGCCGGTGAGCGGATCACGGCAGATCAGCTGAAAGACATGGCTGCGGATTTGGGTTCTGCATACACGGCGGACACCGCAGCGGCAAATAACGGTTATCCGATCCTTTCATGGCAGAAGGATTCCCGCCTTGATGACGGCGAAACATCGATTGTTTCAACTTCTTTAGAGCCCGGCAAAGAGGTCGGTTTAATCGGAACCGAGCTCGAAGTCCATTTTGATCGGTATCTTGATAAGACGACTGTAAAGACGGAAAATATTGAGATCAGCCCTGCCGTTTCTTTCACGGTAACGCCGGGCAGTACAAGCCGCAGTGACAGCATCAAGATTGCGCTGGATACGCTGCAGCTGGATACGGCATATACCGTTACATTTTTGGACGGATTTAAGACACTGGCAGGCTTTCCGGTTGCTGCCGGAGAAAATGTTACGTTCCACACAGTAAAAACGATGCCGGAATTTCAGATTACACGAACAACGCCGGAGGATGGCGCAGCCGATGTTTCGGTCAAGAATTTCACCGTTTCAGCGGTATATAATAATCTGATTGATTTTTCATCGCTTACAGACGACGCCGTAACAATCACGCCATCGGCTTCATATCGGGTTGAAAAGGGCGCTGCGGAAAATGAATTAAAGGTTGTATTTACGGATGAGTTGCGTGCGAATACCGATTATACGGTAGAGTTCACAAATCAAATTATCTCTTTGACCAACATGGCGGCGGTTCCCAAATCCGTTCATTTTAAGACCGAAAAAGGATTTTCCAACCTGGTTGATAACGGAAATATGGAAAACACGGCTCTGCTCTCTGTTTTTGATGATAAGAACCGCAACGAGAGCATCATGTTTGCCGATGAGACCGAGCGAACCGGCAGCAAAAATTACGTATTAAAGTTTTCACCGGCCTGGGGTGATCAGCCCGTTATCACAAAAACCTCGATTCAAAAGGCCGGCGTTTACAGAATGTCGGCATGGGTAAAGACGGAGGAGGCACAGGAGGTTGCACTGGCATTCTGGTGCGGCGGTGACAACTGGGATACCAGAAAGCATCAGTTAAATGCAAATGAGTGGTATTATCTCTCCGAAGAGTTTACCGTAACATCGCCCAATATGCCGGAGGAAATCTCGATTCGTTCGGTCGGTCAAAAGGTGATGTATATTGACGACTGGAGCATATACGATGTCGGCCTTGCGCCGGATCGTACGCCGCAGCTGCGCTCCTCCGGGATTGAAAACGGCGCGACAGAGGTATCCACGATTTCACCGGCCGTTGATCTCGAATTTGATACACCGATTCGGTTTGATACCATGCTCAGCGGAATCACCGTGACGCCGAACAATAAGATTGAAAAGGTATTATTTGACGTAAACGACGCGTTACGCTGCACGGTTCAGCTTGGAAATCTGGATCCGAACACGCAGTATACGCTAACCCTTAACGGTGTAAGAGATTTTAAAGGCAAAGCACTGACGGGCAGCACCGCCATCACCTTTACAACAGTCACCGTAAAGGAGACGGATGCAAAAGTGGTTTCGACCACGCCGACAGACGGACAGACCGGCATCTCCTGCACCGATGCAACCGTCAGCATTACGTTTGATTCGCCCATGGATCCGGCGACATTCGGTTATATCACGGTTACACCGGACGCCGGTGCAAAGCTTGTCCCGGATGCCAAAGATATTAAAAAATGCACAATAACGCTGGACGGATCAAAGATGCAAAAGGGTACGCAGTACACCGTCACTGTCCCGGACAGAGTCATGACCATCAACGGTCAAAAGACTACGCCTTATACGTTCCGTTTTACCACGGTTACGATTGCGGAACTGGTACAGATGGTAAACGCTGCACTGGGAAATCCGGATGAGATGAAAACGGCAATCGAGAGCGTTTATTCCGAAATGGATGCGATCGAGACCTATGATTATGTAAAAAATCAGCTGCCGCAGCAGATGACGGCTTTTTATACCGCTATGGCAAACGGCAGCCGGCTTGCAGACTTAAGTGCATTGACCGATGTAATGAACGCATGTGCGTTTTCGCTGATTCTCAACCACGTTTCCGATGCGAGCGTGATTGAAACCATGATTGTTTCCGTTTTGAACGAAGGAACCGCAGCGATCTTCTCTGACGCGGTACTCACAAGCGATGCATCAAGATCCGAAATTGTAAATTACGCAATGACAAACAAGGATCAGTCTTATGAAAAGCTCTATGCAGAACTGATCACTCAGGTAATCTGCAAGCCGTTTGATACGCTGCGCGGCGCAGAGGGAATTGAAAAGCTGTTAAAGCTTGCCAAAGACAATTTTACGGGTTCTGACTCGATTTCGACTCTGCTTGATACGATTGACGCCAAGACAAATCCGGCTGCATACTACAAAAAATTGCAGGGGATTACGCCAAAGAGCCTTGCCGATATTAAGGCGGCGCTGACGAATGCGATCAATACCACCGGCGATTCCACTTCCGGCGGAAACGGAGGAGGAAGCAGCAGCGGCGGAGGCGGAAGAGGCAATTCCGGATTGGGCGGCGGCAGCAGTGCAGGCGGCAGCGCAAGCAATGCGATGTTCTACGGCAACGAGCCGCAAAATCAAGAAGCATTTGTTGATCTTTCTGAGGCATTATGGGCAAAAGACAGCATCTTAAAGCTCTATCATATGGGAATCATCAACGGAAAAGGCAATCGGCGTTTTGCACCGAATGACACTCTGACCCGTGCGGAATTTGCAAAGATCGCAGTGATGGTAAACGGCGGAAGCGTTGAAAATGCATCGGTAGATTTTGTGGATCTCAGCACAAATGACTGGAGCTATCCTTATGTTGCCAGCGCTTATCAAAAAGAACTGATTCACGGAATCGGCGATCGGCGTTTCGGCGGTGATATGTCCATCACCCGCGAGGATATGGCAGTGATCCTGCTGAGAATGCTTCAAAGCGCCGGCATTGGAATCGAATCCGGCAACGTTTCGTTCACGGATGAGAGCGATATTTCCGATTATGCAAAAGACGCCGTGTCTGTTTTAAATCAAATGGGCATGATTCGGGGCGTTGGCGACGGAAAATTTGATCCAAAGGGGATTACAACAAGAGCACAGGCGGCAGTCGTGTTTGACAGATTTTTAGATGTATGCAATCGTAATGAAACCGGAGGTAATAAATAGTATGAAATTAAAAAGATTATTGGCAATATTTCTTGCTGTGCTTATCACGGTGATACAGATTTCTTCCTTTGCGGAAGATGAGACGCCTGTCAGGACGTTTTCGGTAACTGCGGTTACCCCCTATGACGGAGCAAAAAATATTTCTCCGGTTAATCTGAAAATGGATGTTACTTTTTCGGAGGCGGTTGATGCATCAACGCTGAGCATGACATCAATTTCTGTTTCCGGCGGTATTTTCAGTTCGGTCATGGCAACCGGCGAAAACACTGCAACGATATTTTTTAACAGAGATTTGCTCGTCTTAGGAGAAAAATATACCGTAACGTTTAAAGAGGGTATTAAGGCAAAATCCGGCGCTTCTATGGAAGAGAAGAAAGTAACGTTTTCCCTGACGAAGGATGCGCCGTCTTACCGGCAGATTTCGAACCAAGATCTCTCTGATCCGTACTTTATTTCGGGGTTTGGCGGTGATACCACTCGTGATATTTCTATTGTGAACCAGGATGGAAATAATGTCTTAAAGTTTTTGACACCCGGATGGAATGAAGCGGCAGTAAAATCAAAGGCTTTTATCGAAGGGGGAAAAACTTATTGCAGCCGAGTGCGGGTGAAAACGGAAACAACACAGCCCATTTGGCTTGCCCTCTTTTATAACGTACCGAACAACGCACACAACTACCACGATATGGCCAGAGTCGAAATACCTGCGGGTCAGTGGACCACGATTGAAAATACATGGACCATTGAGGACAATGCGGAGGTAGACGGACAGGTTGATGTTATGGTTGCCGTGAAGAATCCCGGTACCATCACCTATATTGACGACTGGTATTTTTATGAGCAAGGAAACGATGTTGACCAGCCGAAGGAAGAGGCAGGCGGCGGTACGGCCGGAAGAACCTACTTAAGCCAAAGTAATACTGCAATGGATCGTGCCAAGGCGCTGGGTGTCATTGCAGCCGGCGCATCCGAAAAGGCTACGTTTTCGAGGTATGACTTTGCAAAAACATTGCTTAACATAGTCGGTGTCGGCAGCAATACCGTTTCGGGTGAAACGAGATTTCTGGACGTTTCCGAAGAACAGTCCGGCGTGGTAAACGCAGTCACCGGCATTGGACTGATGAACGGCTGCAGCGATACAACCTTTGAGCCGGATTCTACGGTAACGGTCGATCAGGCCATTAAGATGATGGTTTCCACCATGGGCTGGTCTGCCGTGGCAGAAGATCAGGGCGGTTATCCGTACGGCTACCGCAGCGTTGCGGCAAACCTCGGATTGCTGCAAGACCTCACCGCAGACGGCGAATCACCGCTGAACTGTGCAGATTTTGCAACCATTTTTGATCATGCGCTGGATGCTGACGTGCTGAGCGCAAAGGTTTATCGGCATTCGGTCGATGATTTTGAAAGAGTCAGAGGCGGCAGCTTCTTAGAAACCTTCTTTGATTGCGAAAGCGGAAGAGGTAAGATCGAAGGAACGGAAACCACCTATCTTTATCAGGAATCTGATTTAAAATCCGGTCAGGTGTGCATTGACGGCAAAATCTATCAGTGTGATGCGGATTTGGATCCTTACCTCGGCTACGGAGTGACGTACTACTATCAAAAATCCGATGACAGCATCTATGACGAGATCATCTACATCGGAGGCTTAGAGGACGGAAACCGCGTTGTGAATATTCAAACATTTGACGACAAGGTGACTTATCAGGGAAATCAGTATTCCGTCTCCACGGCAGACAGCCGAAAGGAAAAGGTGTATTCCTTAACCAGAGACAAGGATGTCGTATACAACGGAAAGTACCTTGGTTCTTACCAGGACACGGAAGAGACGTTTGTTCCCGCCTACGGATCGGTAAAAATTGTTGACAGCGGAAACGGTTTTGATACGGTTATCATCACCGATATCCAGACCATGATGGTAAGCAGCGTTGACTACAACGAGCAGGTGATTTACGGTCAGGAGGGCGATACGGCAATCGATTTATCCGACTGTGATGAACCATTGATCGTTGATAATGAGGAAACGCCGTATAAGATGAAGGATATTGTGAAAGGAACGGTTGTATCCGCGATTGTCAGCAAAGATCACAAAATGGCTAAGCTTTACATCTCAAATCGTACCATTGCAGGACCTCTCTGCGAGGTGCGCAAGCATGATTTGAATGCGGATCTAGTGATCGGCGATCGGTTTTACGGCGGCAACGTCCGCGAAACCTACGGCAGTGTCAACGAATACTTTAAAGCAGATCAAATTGCGCTGGGTACACTCGGAACCTTCCATTTAGACTATCGCGGAAAGGTTGCCGGGTTTGTCATCGGCTCTGCCATTGACGGAGTGGGCTATCTGGTAGACGCAAAATCAACATCATCGGGATTTGACAGTACGGTTGAGTTTAAGATTTATGATTCCTCTGACAAACTGGTATACCTAAGCGGTGCGGACCGAATTAAAATTGATAACACAACAGTGAAAAAGGCATCGGAGGCTTTGAGCCTTTTAAAGAAAGGAACAACGGAGGTTGTTTCCCAGTTGATTCTTTATAAGACTGACGCGGATGGAAAGGTTGTTTCGATTGACACCGCCTACAATAAGCAACCCGGCGTGGCAGCTGATTATCGCACATTGACTCCGCCGGCCGGTGAGGACAGCAACAGCTTCCGGATTTCGTTCTCCTGTATTTTGCCGACAACCAACGATGCCGGAACACTGGTAACAAGTGACCGAACGATTGTCTGCAATCCTAATGTCAGAACGTTTGAAAACAAGGTTCTCCTCAAGGAAAATCCGACCATATTTATTGTTCCGCGTGATGCAAAGAGTGCGGAGGATGAGATGTTTATCATGTCCGGCTCCGCGTGGGATATCGGTGATGGAAATGCGTCAAAAATCGAATCTTATAATACCACCGGCGATTCCTTATATGCGGATTATTTGGTGGTATATGCTGATCCGGGCGCCTATGGTACAACATGGATGGACGAATACAAGTACGGACTTGTGACAGATCGCAGAAGCATTATAAAGAATGACACGATTACCGAAGAAATCATTCTTGAGGATGGTTCATCGAGATATACAGATAACCCTGCCCTGTTAAATGGGGTCAGTGTTGGTGATTATATCAAATTCTGTCAGGATAAGCACAAATATCTCACCAGAGCTGCCGTGGTTTTATTTGATGCCGATCAAAGGACGGTGTCCGGCGGAAATCCCAGCGCAGGCTGGAATGAGTATAATCGTATGATGTATGCCGGTGTCTATGAAAGAACAGACTCGATTTTCAAACTGGTGCCGAGCAGCAACCAGCCGAATGTTGATTTTTCAGAACAAAATCTTCTGTTAAAAGGTGAGTTGATCAACGGATTGGGTGCAAAAACCTTCATCTATGATACCGAGCATAAGACTGTGATCGGCGGATCGCAAAAAGAGATTTTAGGGTACAAGGATGCCGGAAACGGTTACAGCAACATTCTGGTTGTATTTGAAAAATCCATTGTACGTCTGGTTATGATTATTGAGTAACATGAAAGTGAAAAAAGAGACAAGGCATTGTCTCTTTTTTCACTTGACAAACAATACGGTTTATGATAATTTTTGGAGGATAGGTTATGAATGCGGTCGAGCAATATATTTATGATAATATCGATGATTGTACCAAAGTCAATCGCGAGGATGAGGGGACTTTAATCGGTCTTCCGTATCCGTACAGCGTGCCATCCGTTGGCTTTTTTGACGAGATGTATTACTGGGACACCTACTTTTTCAATCAGGGGTTAAAGATTGCCGGCAGACACCGGCAGGTCAAAAATAATACGGATAACATGCTATATCTGGTTCGCCGATACGGATTTATGCCAAACGGAAACAGAACCTCTTTTTTAAAAAACTCGCAGCCTCCGTTTTTGTCTATGATGGTTTATGACGTCTATAATTACAGTCGGGATAAGGTGTGGCTGGCGGACGCTTATTCCGCCCTTAAAACCGAACATCGGTTTTGGATGGATCATCGCCTTGCCGCAATCGGGCTAAACCGCTACGGACATAATACAATTCCCAAAGAGGATATTGACGGGACATATCAATATTTTGTGGGCAGAATCGGATACCATCCGAATCTTACGCCGGCCGATGCGGTCAGCGAATTTCATCGAATGTGTGAATCCGGGTGGGACTTAAATCCGCGCTGGGGACTTGTCGGCAAGGATTTTGTCCAGGTTGACTTAAATTCTTTGATGTATCTGTTTGAAAAAAACATGGCCTATTTTTCCAAAGAACTGGAATACGGCGAAGATGCCGCCTGGATAGGGAGCGCCGAAAGCAGGAAGATGCGCATGCAGCAATTGATGAAGGGCGCGGACGGCGTTTACCTTGATTATAACGAAAAGCTGCAAACGCGAAGCAGTGTTTTTTCTGCGGCGTCTTTTTATCCGTTATTTGTGGGTCTGGCAGATGAGGAGGAAGCGGTAGCCACAGTTCGCCAGCTCCCGCGTCTGGAGAGCGCCTTTGGCATCTTAACCTGTGAAGAAAATGAGGAAAAGGGCATTTTCCAATGGGATTATCCCAACGGATGGGCTTGTCTGCAATATATCGTGGTAATGGCGCTGGATCGTTACGGTTACCGAGAGGATGCCGTACGAATCGCAAAAAAGTATGTCGATCTGGTTGAAAATGTCTATGAAGAAACTCACAATTTATGGGAGAAGTATAACGTGATTGAGGGCAGCTGCAACGCGGCGTCCTCCCTGAAAACGCCGCCGATGCTGGGCTGGACGGCCGGCTGCTATCTGGCGCTGAAACGTTATATCGAAAAAATAAAGCATGGACAATCGAAAGACGAACAGAAAGAGCAGAAGAAGGAGAAGCTATGAAAAAACTAACCTACGGAACACCGGAAAAATTGGTACCGACCCAATTTTGTAAAAATTTAAATGTATGCGAAACAGAAGTGAAATATGACATCAATCAAATTCAGTTTCAGGAAACACCGCGCGGCTGCATGCTGGAGTTTCCGCTTTCTGCCGGAGAACAGATTTACGGATTCGGACTGCAGCTGAAAGGATTTAATCATAAGGGTCACAAGCTGCGCCTAAAAACAAATTCCGATCCGGTTTCTTATACCGGGGATTCGCATGCGCCGGTTCCGTTTTTTACCACAACGGGCGGGTATGGTATGTATATTGACACGGCGAGACATATCGAAGTTCACTGCGGATATGTGAAAAAAAGAAATCGCATTGCGGAGGAAAACAACGATGTCATCACCGATGTAGACGAGCTGTACAGCAAGGATAATCTGGACGAGCCGACCGTCATGACGATTGACATTCCGGCCGCAAAGGGAATTGATGTTTACCTGTTTGAAGGAAAAAACATTACCGATATCGTAGCGCAATATAACGTTTTTTCAGGCGGAGGCTGCGAGGTACCCGAATGGGCGCTCGGCGTTTTTTATCGGGCATACGGAAAAAGCACGGGAAATCAAATCATGGAGATTGCCGACTATTTTCGATCGAACGACATTCCGTGCAGCATTATGGGATTTGAGCCGGGATGGCAGTCCTCCAGTTATTCCTGTTCTTATGTGTGGGATCAGGAGCGTTTTCCCAATTATAAGGAGGTTGTGGGCTATTTAAAAGACAACGGCTTTCATATCAACTTGTGGGAGCATGCCTTTATCCACGCAACATCGCCGATTTATCAAAAAATGTTTGATCTCAGCGGCGATTACGAGGTCTGGGAGGGCTTGGTCCCGGATTTCAGCATGGAGGAGGCACAGGATATTTTTGCAAAATATCATCGTGAAAATTTTGTAGATCTTGGAATTGATGGGTTTAAGCTGGATGAATGCGACGACAGCGATTATGTCAATGACTGGAGCTTTCCGGACTGTGCGAAGTTTCCCGGCGGCATGGACGGCGAGCAGTATCACCAGATGTTTGGCATTTTATATATCCAGGCAATTATGAAGGCCCTCGGAGATCATAAGACGCTTTCCGAAGTAAGAAATGCCGGTGCGCTTGCGGCCAGCTATCCTTTTGTGTTATACAGTGATCTATACGATCACAAGGACTTTATCCGAGGAACGGTAAACAGCGGATTTTCCGGCATTTTATGGACGCCGGAGCTGCGCGATGCCGCATCAAAAAAGGATTTGCTTCGGCGGATGCAAACCACGGTTTTCTCGGTACAATGCTTAATCAACGCATGGTACCGCGAAGAGGTCCCGTGGGCGGAATTTGACTGCGAGGACGAGGTGCGCGCACTTTTAAAAATACGCGAAAGCCTGGTTCCCATGCTGAAGGAGGCATTTGACCGCTATCATAAAAACGGGATTCCGCCGGTAAGAGCACTGGTTTCGGACTATACCGAGGATCAGGAGACCTATCAGATCGATGATGAATACATCTTTTGTGATCGCCTTATTGTTGCGCCCCTCACGGCAGAAAGCGACACGCGTGATGTCTACCTGCCGGAGGGCAACTGGGTTGACTGGTATACCAAGCAGCCGGTTTCGTCCGGGTGGTTTACGGTTACGACAGAATCAATCCCGGTATACGAAAAATTATCATAAACTCTGTAAAAGCGCGAATAGGTTTACATAATATAATTATGTAAACCTATTCGTCATCAATGTCTGATTTTGGCGGCTGAATCGAAGAGAGTGGGTTTTGATTAACCGCATCCCGAATCTGATCATTATTGATATGGGTGTAAATTTCCGTGGTTGATAACTGTTTATGACCCAAAATTTCCTGCAAGACACGAATATCCACACCGGATTGGTGCATCAGCGTTGCGGCAGTGTGACGCAATTTATGCGTTGTGTATTTATGAGAATCCAGCCCGATTTTTTTGACGTATTTTTCAACCGTATACTGCACGGTTCGACGGCTGATGCGATTTCCGCGTTCCGATAAAAAGAGTGCATTGCGACTGGCAGCAGTAGCCTTTTGCTCTTTGCGAATCGGCAAATAGGCCTCAATGGCCGACAGACACGCCTGATTTAAGTATACGGTGCGTTCTTTGCCGCCTTTTCCAATTACTACCAATGAATCTCCGCGGATATCCGTGATATTGATCGATACCAGCTCAGCAAGCCGCATTCCGCAGTTTAAGAATAAGGTTAGCATACAATAATCCCGTTTTGCGTTCCGCTGATCCGTGGATGCCAAAAGTGTAACGCAGTCGTCTAAGGAGAAATATTTTGGCAGGTGTTTTGGAATTTTCACAGATTCCAGTTCCGCAGTCGGGTTTTCGTCAACCAGATTCGCTTTGCTGCATAAGTATTTATAAAACGACTTTAAAGACGCAACCTTACGGGCGCGTGTTCCGGCGACATTGCCGCGCACGCGGTTGAGATAATTTAAATACTCATACAGAGTGCTGAGCTTTACGGCACGCAGCATGGATAAATCGACATCGTCAATTGAAATTTCATGGAAATCCGTATCTGGATTAACTTTGTGAAAATGAACTTTTAAAAACCGATAAAACGTTTGCAGATCATAAAAATATTCGTCCGCGGTTTTGCGTGACTTGCCCTGAATGCTTTCCATATAAATTAAAAATGACGCAAGCGGTTCCGGCGCGCCGTGATCTAAGGATTTTGCAGATTGCATCAAATCTTCTCCTTTTGGTAAAAACCTCTTCTCGATTGCACAAAATTTTTATTTTGTGCAATGTTTAATATGTCTTTAATATACCTCCTTTTGATCTTGTTTTACAAAAAACATTGATTTTGGCGTTTGAATCAATGAAATCGGACCTTATAATATCTGTAACCGTTCCCCAAAGATATGGCGCAGTGTTACAAGAAAATTTTTGTTATTTAAAAATTGACTGCCATAAATCCATATTTGCTGCGGTAAATACAAAATCAGCGTACTCATGATAAAATCCTCGGTATCGGGTGCGCTGTCCTGAAACTCCTCCATAAACCGTTTTTTACAATGGGTTGTGATATCCGCGCCGTCCCGGTCATAAAACTGAATTTCTTTGTTTGCATGAATCGATACCGTCAAATCCTCAAAGCGCGGCTCTTCTGTTTCCACAAAATAGTGCAGCAATTCCAAAAAATCGGAATATTCCTGCCGTGCCGCAAATTCATCAAAACAGTCGTCCAGCAGAAAAATGACATTTTCGCGGTATTCCCATATTGCAAAGCGTAAAAAACCGTCCATAAAAAATTCGTTGTTTTCACAAAAAAACAGGTTCAGCTTTTCTTCCAGCAAACCGCACAACGCATTTTCTTCTTCACCCAGCTTTGACAGGGCGAAAAAAAAGAATTCGGACTTCTCTTCCTCCTCCAAGGCGAGTTTTGTGAGCAAATTCTGCAATTCAGACATAGAAATTTTTTTATGAATCCAATAGGCCATGAGCGGAGCAAGCCCTGCGAGGTGCTTTTTTAAGATTCGGACACTAAAGGCATAGCCAGGAACATGAATCAGCTCCATTTCGTCTTTTGAAAAATAATCCTGCATTTTATGCCAAAAGGTGGATAAATCCGATCCGCAATGTATGATTACCTCTTCCCGATCCATATACGTCGCCTCTCTTCCTATCGTCCTATGGCAGCCTTAATAGACATAATATGTCACTCCATAAGATGGATTATACCTCCCGGATCACATAAACTCAAATTTGAAAATATCATCATAATTTTTGTATGGTGTATTATATGTATCATCACCAAGATGGGTTCCGAATATCAAAATTATTGCAATTATGATTGGGAACTATGATTGGGAACGCAATTTTGTTTTTTGCATACATTAGAGTGACAGGTGCATGATGCGCGCGTGCCCTTTTCATATAGATAACGGCTCCGTCAATTTCGGAGCCGTTTTTCTGTATGATATTTTTATTTTCGCTCAAACTAAGTCTATATAGGTTTATGTGCCAAGTGCTGCGGATTTTCGGTATCGTCTGTAAAATGGATATCCCACAAAAGGAGAGAGAAAATGTCTACCATTCATTGTTCGGAGCAAGCTTGTCTTTATCAAAAAGACGGTCTATGCTATCTCAATGTGATTACCAACAAAATAAAACCGCACCCGTCGTCCGCCTGTTTTTATTTTTATAAGGCAAAGAACAACGAGACTAATCCTTTAAAAAACGAAGTGCAAAATCCGTAAAAACAGCTGCGCCGACCGATAGACAGCCTTCATCGATGTCAAAGCGCGGATTGTGGATCGGGGCTGTAATTCCTTCCTTTTCATTGCGGCAGCCAAGCTTGAATATGGCGGAGGGAACCGCCTTTGCAAAATAGGCAAAATCCTCTCCGGCCATGGTGGGATGTCCGCCAAAGATACAATTTTCTTTGCCGAGGCAATGGGTTGCACTGTCAAAAAGCATGGCGGCAATCTTCGGATCGTTGATAAGCGGCGGATATAATTTTACAAATTCATATTCAAAATCGGCGCCATAGGCCGCGCAAACATGTTTTGTCAGTTGTCCGATTTTGGAGGATAAATGATCGCGCATGGGTTCGTTCAAAGCCCTTGCGGTACCGCTCAGCGTGACCGTGTCCGGAATCACATTGGTTGCATTACCGCCGTGAACCGATCCAACGGTAACGACCGCCTCATCAAACGGGTCAATGCTGCGGCTGACAACGGTTTGCAGCTGACAGATCAGCTGTCCGGCAATCACGATGGGATCAATTGCAAGCTGCGGTTCGGCACCGTGGCCGCCGCGGCCGTGAATGGTGATATAAAAATCGTCCGGTGAGGCATACATCGCGCCGGCATTGGTTCTTATCGTGCCGACCTCAAGATCGGGATCGACATGCAAAGCGACACAGGCATCGACCGCCGGGTTTACCAAAGCCCCTTCTTTGATCATGAGGTCTGCGCCACCGGTGGTCTCTTCCCCCGGCTGAAAGGCGATCTTTACGGTACCGCACCAGTGCTTGCGGAGGTTTTGAAGAACCTGGCAGACGCCAAGGGTGATTGCGGTATGCGCATCATGACCGCATGCGTGCATGATGCCTTTATTTTTAGATCCATAAGAAACCGTATTTTTTTCTTCAATCGGCAATGCGTCCATATCAGCGCGAATCAACAGACATTTTCCGGGCTTTTCGCTCTTTATTTCCGCCAAGATTCCCGTTTTTGCAATTTGGGTGCGATGGGATATTCCCATTGCTGTCAGTCTGGCGCTGACATACTGCATCGTATGATTTTCCTGAAAGGATAGCTCCGGGTGACTGTGTAAATATCTGCGGTCGGCGACCAGCTGCGGCTGCAGCTTGCCGACTTCTTCGATAATATTAAGACTCATGTTCCGTCTCCTCCCCATGAAAATAGTCTAAAACGCTGTTTGCGGCGCTCTTCCCCACGACATTGCAAAGTTCTTGAAAGCTCGCCTCCCGAATACGGTCAACGGTAATAAAGGTGCGCAGCAAATCACGGCGTTTTGCCGCACCGATACCGGGTATGTTTTCCAGTTCGGAATGCATGGCGTTTTTTTCGTGGTTTTTGCGAAATGCGGTGATCGCAAAGCGATGCACCTCATCCTGCATGCAGGTTAAAAAGTGAAAAAGATCACCGTCTTTGTCGATGCAAATCTCCCTGCAATCATCGGTCAGCCCCCGTGTACGGTGCTTATCATCCTTTACCAAGCCAAAAACAGGAACCTCTTCTCCCAGCGTTTCCATCAAGAGGCGAATCGCGGCAACATGTCCCTTTCCGCCATCGAGCAAAATCAAATCGGGCAGCGGCAAGAACTTGGCGTCCTCTTCCTTCATTTCGCCCGTTCGGATTGCCTCATCTTCCCGGTACGCGCGGCAAAAACGCCGATAGATGACCTCTTTCATGCTTTCGTAATCATTCGCGCCCTCTACCGTCTTAATCCGAAAACGGCGATAGTTTTTTCTCGATTCTTTTGCATTCACATAAACAACGCACGCACCGACGCTTTGCGTCCCGGATATATTGGAAATATCGTAACTTTCAATCCGAAACGGCGTTTTGGAAAGCGACAAAACCTCGGTTAACTGTTTGAGTATTTCGTTTGCCTTTAAGCGTTCCCGGTCGCGTTTAAAGCGATGCTTTTGCAGCGACTCTTCCGCGTTTTTGTTTACCATCTCAATTAAGGAAGCCTTTTCACCGCGCTGCGGATGATGCAAGGTAATTTTGTGGTTTACCTTTTGCGTCAGCCACTTTTCCACCTCCTGCATATCCTCAAAGGGAACCGGTACTAAAATTTCCTGCGGAATCATGGTCGCATTAAAATAATATTGCTTGATAAAGCCGGAAATCAGTTCCTCACGGTCGTGATCCTCTGTCGGAAAGACGTAGTATTCCGATCCGGAAATTTTGCCGTCACGCATATAAAATATCTGAACGCAGCTTTCCTTTTCGTCCTGGAAGATACCGAGAATATCGCGGTTATTTTCTTTGGTCGAGATGATTTTTTGCTTATCACCCAGGATTTTCAGACTTTCAATTTTGTCACGGTACCGCGCCGCGCGTTCAAATTCCAGACAATCGGAGGCCTCGTGCATCTTTTCGGTCAGCTCTTCGATAATTGCATGGTATCTCCCCTCCAGAACGGCTGAAATCCGATCGAAAACCTCACGGTATTCCTCTTTTGAAATCCGCCCGTCACAGGGCGCAGAGCACTGTTTCATATGATAATACAGGCACGGCCTGGATTTTCCGATATCCTTCGGCAAGTTTTTATTGCAGCTGCGTACTCTAAAAATGTGTCGGATCGTCTCCAGCGTATCGCGCACCATAAAGGAGCTCATATACGGACCAAAGTATTTTGCGCCGTCCTTTAAAATCTTTCGCGTCATATAAATGCGCGGAAAATCCTCCTGCATGGTGATTTTAATATAGGGGTACTGTTTATCGTCTTTTAGTAAAATATTGTATTTGGGGCGGTATTTTTTGATGAGATTGCATTCTAAAACCAATGCCTCAACTTCGGTATCTGTAACCATATAATCAAAGTCTGCAACATTGGAAACCATGGCAACCGTCTTTGGAGTATGATTTTTGGAATGCATAAAATACTGACTTACACGGTTTTTCAGCAGCTTGCTTTTTCCAACATAGATAACCTTTCCTTCCTCATCCCGCATCAAATACACACCGGGGCAAAGCGGAAGATTTTTCAGTTTTTGTTTGATGCTTGCTTTTTCAAAATCCATGACAATCTCCATTGATCCGTATCGTATCTTTGTAATTTTGTATAAATAAAAAAGCAAGCCGCATTCTTGTCGTCCGGCAAAAATGGGTTGCTCCTTTTATGTGTAAGTTTCTTTGAGTTATGCAAAGTTGGAGGAAATCAACTCTACCAAATCTGTCACAGCGTTTTCCTCATCGCTGCCCTCTGCAACAATTGTGATATTCAGTCCCTTTGTAATCCCCAACGAGAGAACACCGAGAAGGCTCTTCGCGTTCACACGCCGATTATCCTTCTCAACCCATATGCTGGATTTGTATTCATTTGCTTTTTGTATAAAAAAAGTCGCAGGCCTAGCGTGCAAACCAACTTGGTTTTGTACGACAACTTCTTTCATATACATAATACCGCTCCTTCTGTTCCGTAATCGTCCCTTGGTTGACATGGAAATAAGATACCATTATCATACTAAAAAAAGATGCTAAAGTCAATAGTTTTTTTATTATTTTAAATAAAAAACTTTATTTTTTTTATGCATAATAACTAAATGTAGTCAATTTGCCAAAGAAAAACTATGAATAAAATAAATATTTTGTGTAAATTCTCTTTTACGGCTTTGATTTCGTTTTTTGTATAAAACATCCCAGCCGCGCTGCCGGCTATGTCAAATCCGAATCTGCCGCATCTTTGGCTGCATTAGATTTAAGGCGCGGAATAAACCGTTTTGCAAAGCTTCCCTTTCCGCGGTTTTTGACATAGAAAAACCCAATTACGGAAAAGGTAACGGCGCCGATAAAATTGACGATCAGATCTTTCATGGTATCAACCAGGCCGATATCAAGATAACCTCCGAGTGAAAAAGCGTATTCAGACATTGGCTTTCCGTTGACCGTTAAATACGAACCGCTGACAATGACATCCTCAATTCCCTTTACAACGACCGGAACATTTTTGCCGGCCGGGTTTAAATCAACCGTTGCAATCGTGTGAAGCACCGTGTCCTTTTGCATATCGGTCAGCGTCACAGCGTCCATACTGAACTCAAAAAATTCCCACAAAACGCCGATGGTCATGGAAAAACAAAACGCAACCAGCGCTACAAAAAAAGGCGATAATTGAAATTTAAAATATTCGCTGCGGTTAAAGATGTCAATCATAGACAGTCCCACAGCAGCCATCAAAAATCCGTTTAAGGTATGAAGCATGGTATCCCACCACGAAATTCTGAGATAAAACCCACGTATTTCACCCAGGATTTCCGCGCAAAAAATAAAAAGAACAATAATGACCTCAAAGGTGTGGGGCAGCGTGATTTTCAGCGTTCGGTCAACAAACGCCGGAATCAAAAAAAGAATCAGGGTTAAAATGCAAGTAAAGCAGTTTTCATAATTACCTGTAAAAAACTGTGCGATCAGCACCCCTAATACAATCACGGTTAGCACAAGATATAAAATCGTTGTTCCGCGCCGATCCTTTACAAAATTTTCCTTTAGTGTATGACGTCTCTTCTTCTCTTTCAAGCACGTCACCTCCAATCAATCGTGGTTTGCTCTGTTCTTCCTGTCGCTGCAGGCCAAAAACCGACATGCAGACACTCGTTTATTATAACATAATCTTACAAAAGCGTCAATTATTTTCAATCAAAAAAATCGCCGTACTTTTCTCGCATACGACGATTTTATTGACAAAGCATAGGGTTCAAAAGCCCATGTTTTCCGCTTGGCAGCGGCTTTGCAGTGCCGCTGTTTATTTGTTTTTCTGGCCGGTTACATCCTCTGCCGCATTTTTAGCTCCGTCTGCGGCGTCCTTTACGGCGTCTGCCGCACCGTCTACGACATCCTTTGCGGCCTGTCCTGCGCCGCCCGCAACATCTTCCGTTGCTTTTTTGGCATCATTGATGGCGTTTTCCGCGCCGCCGGTAACATTTTCTGCCGACTCCTGGGCGCCCTCTCCGTTCTCTCCGGAGGTTGCGTTATGTGCGCGGTCGGTCTCCTGTGGCGCCTCTCCAGCAATGCCGTCGGTGTCTCTTCCCTGATCCATGGTTGTCTCTCCGTTGCCGCAGCCTGCCAGCATAAAGCAGCACAGCAGCGCTGCCAGTGTCATCGTGATTTTACGTTTCATAATATTCTTCTCCTTTTTCAGTCTTTATCAGTATTTTGTCCCATGGCCGGAGAAATATACAAAAAATCATGATTTATACAAAATCGGAGAGAATGGCATTGCTGACATAAATCCAGGAATCCGGGATCCGATAACGCTGATTTTGACAAACGATCGTACCGCGCTTCAAATTTTTAGAAAGCACATCACCGTATACATCCTCAATGCGTCTGTGAAATCTTCGGTAAAATTCATCGGCGCAAATTCCCTTTGCCGTGCGAAGTCCCAAAAAGCAAAATTCGCTCATCTGATCCGAAAGGGATAACGTTTCCGCTGCCCCCTCTGCCGCGCTGCCCTTATTTTCTATCATTTCACAGTACGTTTCGATCGGGGAAACATTATGAAACCGCCGGGCTGCGATACACGAATATGCACCGGCACCAAACCCGATAAAATCATCGCATTGCCAATACTTTAGATTATGACGGCTCTCACGTTCGGGCTTTGCAAAGTTGGAAATTTCGTACCGCTTATACCCGGCACTATTTAAAAAATCCACACAGATGTCATACATCATGCGCACAGTGTCATCGTCCGGCAGCTGCAAAGGGAGAGAATCAAACGGGGTTCCCTCCTCAACTTTCAATGCATAACAGGACAGATGCTCCGGATTTTGCAAAACGGCTTCCTCCAGTGTTTTTTTCCATAGATCCATGCTTTGATTCGGCAAACCGTACATCAGATCGATGGAAATGTTTTGAAACCCTGCCTCCCGTGCCCATCGGTAGCATCGGGTAAAATCCGTATAGCAATGGATCCTGCCCAATCGTTTAAGCATGGCATCATCGGTCGATTGCAGTCCGAGGCTCAAGCGGTTAAAACCGGCATCATACAGGGTTTTAAGCCCCTCAAAATCAATGGTGCCCGGATTACATTCCGCCGTAATTTCGCACCGGTTTGTAAGCGAAAAGTGTTCCCTTACGGTATGCAAAAGATCCGTTAACCGCCCGGCACCGATGCAGGTCGGGGTGCCGCCTCCAAAATATACCGTGTCTACCGTCTGATCGGCAGCAAAGCCTTTGATTTCTTTTTTTAAGGCGCAGCAGTACGGATCCATCCACCGTTCTTTCTTCGCATAGGAATTAAAATCGCAGTACAGACATTTCTGTCTGCAAAAGGGTATGTGTACGTAGATACCGAGCGGCATACGATAACCTCCTGTAAAAAGGGGCTGTAAAAACAAAGTTTACAGCCCCTTCTTCCTCTAATCCAATTTGAGTACAGACATGAATGCTTCCTGCGGAACCTCAACAGATCCCACCTGGCGCATTCGTTTCTTACCCTCTTTCTGTTTTTCCAAAAGCTTGCGTTTACGGCTGATGTCACCGCCATAACACTTTGCAAGCACATCCTTGCGCATTGCGCGGACGGTTTCACGGGCGATAATCTTTCCGCCGATGGCCGCCGGAATCGGCACCTCAAACAATTGACGCGGAATGACGTCTTTCAGCTTTTCTGCCATTTTTCTTCCCCTGGTATAGGCGCGATCCTTATGCACGATAAAGGAGAGTGCGTCCACCATCTCGCCGTTTAAGAGCATATCCAGCTTGACCAGCTCCGCCTTTTCAAATCGATCAAATTCATAGTCAAACGAGGCGTAGCCGCGCGTTCTGGATTTCAGCGCGTCAAAAAAGTCATAGATGATCTCATTCAGCGGCAAATCATAGTTGAGCGAAACCCGTGTATCGTCCAGATAGGTCATATCAAGGTAAGTGCCGCGGCGCTCCTGGCAAAGCTCCATAATGCTGCCGACGTATTCCTTCGGCGTCATGATCGATGCTTTGACAATCGGCTCCATCATATAGTCGATTTCAGAGGGGTTGGGCAGATTGGTCGGATTATCGATAAGCAATTCTTCGCCATCTGTTTTAATGACCTTATATTCCACCGACGGAGCGGTGGTTACCAGATCCAGGTTGTATTCGCGCTCTAAGCGTTCCTGGATAATCTCCATATGCAAAAGCCCCAAAAATCCGCAGCGAAAACCGAATCCCAAAGCAACCGAAGTCTCGGCATCAAAGCGCAGCGCCGCATCATTGAGCTGCAATTTCTCCAGCGCCTCACGCAAATCATCGTATCTTGCGCCGTCGGCCGGGTAAATACCGCAGTAAACCATGGGCTTTACCTCTTTATAGCCGGGCAGCGGTTCTTCTGCGCCGTTTTCTACGGTGGTGACGGTATCGCCGACATGAACCTCCTGCACATTTTTGATGCTTGCGGCAATAAATCCAACCTCCCCGGCAGAAATTTCGTCCGCCGGCAGCATTCCGTTTGGGTGAAGATAGCCGGTCTCAACCACATCAAACACCGCATCGGTTGCCATCATACGAATCTGGGTTCCCGGTCTGAGTTTTCCGTCCATCACGCGGACATAGACAATGACGCCCTTATAGGGGTCATAATAGGAGTCAAAAATCAGCGCTTTGAGCGGCGCATCCTCATCTCCGTCGGGCGGCGGAATGAGTTCTACAATTTTTTCTAAAACCGCAGGAATATTAACGCCGTTTTTGGCCGAAATCAGCGGTGCATTCTCACCGTCGATACCGATTACGTCCTCGATTTCCTTCTTCACCTCTTCCGGACGGGCGGACGGCAAATCAATTTTGTTGATGACGGGAACCAGCTCCAAATCATGTTCCAGCGCCATGTAGGTATTGGCAAGAGTTTGTGCCTCAATGCCCTGCGCCGCGTCCACAACAAGAACAGCGCCCTCACAGGCCGCAAGGCTGCGCGACACCTCGTAGTTAAAATCGACGTGGCCGGGCGTATCAATCAAATTTAAAGTATATTCTTCCCCGTCCGATGCACGGTATAAGAGCTTGACAGCACGTGCTTTGATGGTAATGCCGCGCTCCCTCTCTAAGTCCATATTATCTAAAATCTGCGCCTGCATCTCCCGCTGGGTCAGTGCGCCGGTGGCCTCTAAGAGACGATCCGCCAAGGTACTTTTGCCGTGGTCAATGTGGGCGATAATCGAAAAATTCCGAATATTTTTTTGCCGATTGTGCATGATAGATCCTCCAAGTAACAAACTGGATCTATTTTATCACAATTTTGAAAAAATAGCAACACTTTTGATGAGCTTATCCGCGGCAACACAAAGAATCATTGTGATCAGCATATCCGGCAGCGTATATCCGAGCGGAAGATCCGTGTGCATCAAAAGGCGGTACAGTATAAATCCGACCATCCAGATGATCACATTGCGCATATCAAATCCGCGTTTTTGTGCATCACGGCGAAGCAGAAAGAAATCGGCAATCTGAACCGCAATCATCGGTGCAAATACAGAACCGATCAGGTACAGAAAACCTGTAATATCGTCCATCGGAAAAAGCATTGCCGCAGCGGTTCCCAGAATTGTCACAGCGATTGCCGCGTATTTTCCCTTGATTTTTGAGAATACGGATTCAGAGGAAATTCCTGCGGAATACGCGTCCATGAACGTTGTCGTTACGGTTGAAAGAACGACAATCAAAAGTCCTAAAATGCCAAGCCCGGCTTTCAGCAATATTTGCGCGATGTCACTTTCACCCGTCAATGCCGCCGCCCCCATGCCGATCACGTACATCCAGCAGCTGACGATTCCATAGGTAACCGCGCTGACCGCACTTGCTTTTACGGGCTTTTCGGCCTCTCTCGTATAATCGGAAATGAGCGGCAGCCACGAAAGCGGCATTGCAACAGCAAGCTCAACCGCCGCGCCGAACGAAAGCGATTCTGTATCAAACAAAGATACCGTCGGATTGCTCCCCAAAAATATAATTTTGCACAAAATCAGCGTAAGCACAAACAACGCCGCCATAGCTGCAGTGTTCAGCTTGCCAAGCTTTGTAATACCGACCCAAATCCAAAGCACAATCAGACCGCCGATGACAAGACACCAAAGCCACGCACCGACAGAAAACAGGCCGTTTGCGGCAAGCGCGCCGTCATAGATCATGATGGATGTCCAACCGATAAGCTGCAGCACATTCATGAACGCGAAAAATAATCCGCCCTTTTGGCCAAAGCTGTCTTTGACCGTTTCCATTGCGCTTTTTCTGCATTTGCCGCCGATGATGCCGGCGAGAAACAGCAGCACGCAGCCGATCAGATGGCCGAGCAAAATTGCTGCGATGCCGTTTTTCAATCCGAGCGGCGCAAATGCGATACCCGTTAATATTTCGGCAAGCGATACCGCCGCGCCGAACCAAATCAACCCGTTTTCAAAAAGTGAAGTACGTTTTTCCGTCATGATAATCCTTTCTCCTTTGTAAATTCATTGCAAATCGCAAATCCGTGATGCATCGGTCCTTTTCCCTCGCCGAGGTCAAGCATTGCCGAAAGCGCCCCGGAGATATAGTCCTTGGCACGTTTTACCGATTCTTCCATGCTAAATCCTTTGGCAAGATTTGCGGCAATCGCGGATGACAGCGTGCAGCCCGTTCCGTGCGTATTTGGATTTTGGATTCGCTTTCCCATAAACCATTGAGATCCGCCGTCACTGTATAACAAATCATTTGCGTCATTGAGATCGTGTCCGCCCTTGCATAATACGGCACAGTGATACGTATCGGAAATCCGTTTTGCCGCAGTAATCATATCCTCCGGCGACGCAATCTTCATGCCGGTAAGCTCCTCCGCCTCCGGGATGTTTGGCGTGAGAATATCGGCAAGCGGAAAAAGTTCTTCTTTTAAAGCGCCGATTGCATTTTCGTTCAGCAGCCTTGCGCCGCTTGTCGCCACCATCACGGGATCGACAACAATATTTTCAGCCCGGTATTCTTTTAGTTTTTCTGCAATCACACGGATCAGTCCGCTTTCGGAGACCATACCGATTTTTACCGAATCCGGGCGTATATCGCTAAACACACAATCGATTTCCTGCGCGAGAAATTCTTCGGTCGCATTCATAATTGCAGTCACGCCAAGTGTGTTTTGTGCCGTCATTGCCGTGATTGCAGATGTGGCAAAAACGCCGTTTGCAAGCATGGTTTTAATATCGGCCTGGATACCGGCACCTCCGCCGGAATCGCTTCCGGCAATGGTGAGCGCTGTTTTCATCTTCATCTCAAAATTCCTCCCGTCAATATCTGATTCAAATTGCCGCAGTATGTAACATCACTTTTTTACCGCGTATTTTGCGGCACACAGCATCTTTTCCGCCGCCTGTTTGATATTCTCTTTCGCGTAAATGGCGCTGATAACGGCTACGCCGCATATCCCGCTTCCTTGCAGCTTTTCGGCGTTTTTCTCCGTAATACCGCCGATTGCAATGACCGGGATCGAAACCGCGTCACAAATTGCCTTTAGCGTATCAAAGCTTACATTCTCCGCGTCACCCTTTGACCCAGTCGGAAAAACCGCACCAACACCGAGATAATCCGCACCGTGTTTTTCGGCACGGATCGCCTGCGCAACGGTTTGTGCGGAAACGCCTATGATTTTGTCATCACCCAGACGTTTTCGCACATCAAGTGCCTCCATATCGCTCTGTCCCACATGCACGCCGTCAGCGTTGATTTTGCGTGCAATATCCACATTGTCGTTTACAACAAACGGAACGTGATACGCACGGCAAAGCGCTTGCAGCTGCAGCGCCTCCTTCGTAAATGTTTCGTCATCCAGATTTTTCTCTCTGATCTGAACGAATGTCACACCGCCGTCCAGACTTTCTCTGACGGCCTCTGTCAGTGTTTTTCCGTGAAGCCATCTGCGGTCGGTCACCGCATAAAGCAATAAACTATCTGATTTCATATTTTGCTCCTTTGTCCAGCGTTTCCTTGTCCATGTTATAAATCGCATCAATGATGCGGTTGCGGTATGTTGCGTTTCCGTCACCTTTCTGCATCATAGAATACGCGATCTCTCCGGCAAGCCCCATGGCACATACTGCAGCTGTAACGGCAGTAAAAATGCAGTCTTGGTTTGCCACTGCAAACGCCGTTGTCATACCGGAAAGCTGACAGCCTGTCCCGGTAATCTTGCCCATTTCGGCACGGCCGTTTCGGATTACCGCACATTGTTCTCCGTCCGATACCAAATCAATCGCACCGGTTACGGCGATAACCGCGTTCGTTTTTTTGGCAAAATCCTTTACGAATTTTATCGAAGATTCCAGGTTTTTCTCCGTTACCGCATCGGCAACATCGGCATCCACGCCGTTTGTGGTACCGCTGCCGAGCGCAAGTGTTTTTATTTCCGAAATATTTCCGCGGATAACGGTCGGCTTGCAATTCTCCATGATTTCAATGGCCGTATTGGTGCGCAGCGCGGAGGCACCGGCGCCGACCGGATCAAGCAAAATCGGGTGCGCAAGCTCTGCCGCTTTTTGGCCGGCACGGCGCATTCCCTCAATACTCTGCCGGTGGAGTGTTCCGATATTGATATTCAGTCCGCCGCAGATGGCGGTGATATCCTCTACATCGTCCGGTTCATCGGACATAATCGGACTGCCGCCGCAGGCAAGAATGACATTGGCAACATCGTTTACGGTTACATAGTTTGTAATATTGTGCACCAGCGGCACCGTCTTTCTGACATTTTCGATACATGCTCCTAACATATCCTTTTTCCTCCTTAGAAATAAAAATGCGGATACACCAAAATAAGGCATATCCGCAGCAATATTACAAACTGTTTGACGCTCCTTACGTTGGCATTACCCAAATCAAGTTAAAAGGTCAGAGCAACACAGCTCTTTCTCAGCCTGCTTTTCGCAAGCTCCCTTGTCACGGTGCAGTATATCACAAATTTTTACAAATTTCAAGTACCAAGTGCAAAATCATAAAAAAATAAAACTTCCGCAAGACCTCCGCTTTCAAAATCAAAACCGAGACATCAAAAACCGCCTTGCGCGTCAAAGGACACAAGGCGGTTTTTTGTTATTCAAACATATCGTAAAGTCTCTGATCCAGATAATCCGATACGATAATGTTGCTGCCGAGTTCTTTATGAAGCTCACGCTGGTAGGCGGCATCTTCGGGCAGACGGCTGATTACCAGACTTCCCATTTCAGCACCGGCAGCAATTTCTGCACGGCCGTCGCCGACAACCATCACGTTTTTTCCGTCAACGCCAAGCTCCTTCAGCAATTTTTTCATTACCATATCCTTGGGCATCTTTTCTGTCCAGGTAGAACCGATGATTTCTTCCATGATTTCACCGGGGCCGATTTTGTAGCCGAGCGTTTCTACCTCTTCGTACATGCCCATGCCTTTTTCAACGACTGCACCGGTCACAAAATAATTTTTCACACCGTGATCCTTTAAGTAGTGCATCAACTCCATTGATCCGGGCACCTGAAATTTTTTCGGATCCTCTTTGGCGATTGCAAGGTTTTTATCCCGGCAATACCCGTTTAAAACCGCCTCATAAAGCTTAAACAGCCGCGGTGTCTGTGCAGACAGCATCTGCTGCATCGCCTCTGTTTCGGGAAGATCGTCAAAATATTCTTCACCCTTCCAGATTCTGTCGATGATCGCGGTATTGGTATTTTGATCGCAGTCTACGCGGACGGTTCCCTCCTGTACGGCGCGGCGGATGGCCCATTCCATCTGGGTCAGCGCCGAAAGCCCGGCCGATTCAACGCAAAACTTATCGGTCTCCGGGTGGGGGGCTTGTCCTGCAAGGTCAATCAGACGTTTTTCATTTTCTTTACTGTCAAAATCGTCGGGCAGTCCGTTGACAATGACATCGTAGAGACAAATGCTCATCACCGGCGGCCATTCACGAATCAAAGAGTGCGTACCGTCGATATCATGAAAGGCATACATAATTTCTTTGGTCTCAAAGTCGTTAATGACAATTTCTGTTTTTGTATCTTTTACCCGTAGCATCTTCTTCTCCTTATTCCTGATAAAAACCCTTGTTTGCGTCAATCAGCTTGCAAATTTCCGCAACGCTGGCGTGTGTGTTATAGCCATCCTCCGGCGTGTTTTTGCAGTAGTCAACCATGGCTTCAATCGTGGTCGAGGCAACCTGCAATCTGGTATCGCTGGACGCATAATACACAAAAAGATTGCCGTCGTCGTCCGCGATTGCGCCGTTGCTGAAGATACAGCCGGACACATCGCCGTCTCTCTCGGATCCCTTCGGCGCGATAAAGTAGCCGCCCGGTGCGTAGATCACTTTGGTCGGATCATCCAGCGCGGTCATAAAGCAGTACAGAACATAGCGCAGACCGGTTGCATGATTCCGAACGCCGTGCGCAATATGCAGCCAGCCGTCCTTTGTCTTGATGGGGGTCGCGCCCTCGCCGTTCTTTACCTCTTTGATGGTATGATAGATGCGCTTATCAATGATTTTTTCTTCCGTAATTTCGGCATGCTCCATACTGTCAACCAGTGCAACACCGATTCCGCCGCCGCTGCCGACATCGATAAATCCGTCAGACGGTCTGGTGTAGAGCAGGTACTTTCCGTCTACAAATTCCGGGTGCAGGGTAACGTTTCTCTGCTGGTTCGGAGAAACCAGATCCGGCATTCTTTCCCAGGTATCCAGGTCTTTGGTTCTGACAATACCGCACTTTGCAACGGCCGATGAGGTATCGTCAACCGAAGTGTCCTTTCTCTCGCTGCAGAAAAGACCGTAAATCCAACCGTCCTCATGCTGCGTCAGGCGCATGTCGTAAACGTTGGTATCCATCTCCTTTACCTGCGGCAGCACGATCGGCTTTTCGCGGAAACGGAATCCGTCTACGCCGTTATCGCTTTCCGCAACGGCAAAAAACGATTTTCTGTCATTGCCCTCAACCCTTGCAACCAATATGTATTTCCCGTTCAGATAGATCGCACCGGCGTTCATAATCGCATTGACGCGGATGCGCTCTAAGAACAAGGGGTTTCTCTCGTAAGAGAAGTCAAATCTCCAATTTAAAGGAATGTCCTCTCTCATCAGTGCAGGGTACGTATAACGGTGAAAAATACCGTTGATACTCGACTTTTTTTCGTTGACTCGGCCGGTCACCTTACGATGGTTCTCTTTGACAAATTGAACTCTTTGGTTAAAATATTCTTTTGACATGGGGACACTCCTCTCTGTTTCAGAAAGCAATACTGCTTTTGCATTGAAATGAAAAAGCAGAGCAAGCGCGGGTGCCTGCTCCGATATGGTGCGAGTGTTCTTACAGGACTTAACGAAAAATGCAGTAAAATCAAGGGTTTCAGACAGTCGATAAACGGTATTAACCTAAAAATTAAATATTTTTCTTTTCAAAATACGCTTCGATATTAAAAATCGGAGCTATTTTTTTACCTTAAAACAGATAGATACAACTACAAAATTTTTGAAAGGAATTTTGAAAATGAAACAGAAAAATAATGAGCAGCTATGCCCTAAATGTCAGACGGGCTATGACACA
>JABLTO010058401.1_pt1 | contig 45830 bp, 38 predicted proteins | sample 7160091 | NCBI WGS metagenome assembly JABLTO01 (sample SAMN14651225, study PRJNA627086) | human gut metagenome | isolation source: feces | host: Homo sapiens
GGGCGGCGCATCATGCGCCGCCCCTTCCCGCTTCGTGCAATGTTTCGCTCTTTGCGCACCGCTCAGTCCAATGCGGTGATGAGCACGGCCGTCCGGTCATCCATCCAGCCTTCTGGCTTTTCAAATGCCATCGCGCGCGTCAGCAGCGTTTCACTCGATAGCGCGGCAAGCTCTTCCGCAGGCAGGGAGGCAAGGAAAGGCTCAAGCCCATCGGTGCACAGCAGCACGCGGTCCCCCGCGGCAAGCGGCACGGTACCGCAGCGCAGGAAATCCGCAGCCTCGGCCTGCCCGTTCCACACTCCATAGCCACAGGCGTGCGACGCATTGTTGCAGATCTGTGTCCGGATTTCATGGGTTGTAAACTCGTGCTTGCGGCGGTGCACCTCCGCAGTCTGCGGCACAGTGAAATACGAAACCCTCCCGCCGGCGATCAAGAGCCCATTGCAGTCACCCACATAGGCATAATGCAGCGCGCTGCCGCAAACAAGTGCCAGCACCCCCACCGTCCCCGGCAAAAACGCGGATGGGAATCCGGCATTGGCATGCGCTACCGCAGCGTTACCCGCCTGCACTGCAAGAAGCAGCCGTTCGCTGGGCGCTGCTTCCGCTGATCTCTTGGAAAGTTCCGCGCTGGCTGCCCCAGCAAACGCCTCACAGGCCGAACGGGCAGGGCTCGGGTTTGGGTAACGGCCGTCTTCCCTATCCCGCGTTACGCCATCGAGCACCATCGCAGTTCCCAATTCCAGTTCAAACCAGAACAGATCTTCATTCGGCTTATCGGCATAATGCGTATTGCGCCGCGTATCTCCCGCAATCGAAAAACGCATTAAAAATCCTCTCCTTTCCGTTCTTTACGCTTCTATTCTATCCTTGTTTGTTTCACGGGGCAAGTATATCGTTTATTTTTTTCTTTTCGTCCCTGCATTTTTACGCATAAATACTTGCCAACCCTATTCGGAAATGATAAAATCCACTCATAAAATACGTCTGGAAGATAAGGGGCTGCAAGTCACATCTTCGCATTTGCATTGCCGTTCCCTGTTTTCCAGTTTTGATCGTGTTTGTTGTTTTTTGCTGAAATCCATTTCCCGCAGCATATATTGCGATGCCATCGCTGCTGTAGCAAACCTGCTGCGGCCTTCCCTTTGCAGGGCGTTGCGCTGCGCCACCGGCGTAGTCTTATTTTCGTTTAATTTTGTATAGTTATACTGCTAGTGAGGGATGCTACTTGCCGGAAAACGTATTTCAAAAAATACTATCCGAACTTAAACCAGAGTTACCGTTTCTTCTCGGCATTGCAGATGGAGACGGGCGCGTTGTTGCCTGCACGGAACCCAGCCGAATTGCAGGCAACCTGCCGGAAGCGGTCGCATTTTTCGGCGCGCAGCGGGATGCCGGTGCGTTTGGGAATTATACGTTTCGCAGGTTAAACCGAAATGTCACGGAAAACTATGCTGTTTTTGCCGAGCAAACGGGGGATGCCGCCCGCCTTGCCTGCGGAATCACCGCTCTCGCAATTGAAAAGAGCAAAGCGCTTTTCAATACCCCCGATCAACGAAGCACGTTCATTAAAAAGATCCTTTTAGAAAACGTGTCTCCGGAATGGATTCATGCGCGCGCGCGCGAAATGCGCATCCGCAGCGATGCACTGCGCGCCGTGTTTCTCGTACGGGCCCGAGAACGCTGGGAGGCGACTGGAATCGCGCTTCTCCAGCAGATGTTCCCCAATGAAGCCCGTGACTTCGTGGTCAGCATCAGCGACAATGAAGTCGCCATTGTCAAAGAGATCCACTCCTCGGAAAACAGCGAAGCTTTGCTGCTCGCTAAGCAGATCAGTTCCACGATTAGCGATAGCCTAAACCTGCACCATACGGTGGGCGTGAGCAACATTGCGCTGCACCTTTCCGATCTTCCCCGCGCGCTTCAAGAGGCACAATGCGCTGTCAACATCGGCTGCGTTTTCGGCAGCGAGCCATCCGTAATTCACTTTGAAGCGCTGGGCATTGGCAAGCTGATCTGCCAGCTTCCAACCGAATTGTGTGAACGCTTCCTCTCAGAAGTGTTCAGCAATAGCGCTGAAGACGTTTTGGACGCCGAAACGCTTTCTACCGTGCAGGCGCTTTTTGAAAGCAGCCTCAATGTTTCTGAGGCGGCACGCCGGCTGTTCATTCACCGCAACACGCTTGTCTACCGTTTGGAGAAGATCAAAAAAAATACCGGGCTTGATCTGCGCGAGTTTGATCATGCCGTTATATTCCAAATCGCGCTGATGATAAAAAAGCGTCTGGAAGCTGACTGAGGGGAATTTTCTGCTTTAGGATAACAATATGTTTTTTATAGCAGCAATACCATTTTTATGTTTTTTAGACGAATTGCCAAATTCATTTGTGCAACTTTGATAAATATGTTCCTGATTTTTATGGATTATTACCATAGACTGCAAGGGCACATATATGTATAATTAAGTGTCGTAGAGAGGAATTCATAGATATTTATGCGTATACCTGTTGTTTTCGTTTTATTTCTCTAAGGTTACGCCATAATGTTTCTTTCTTTGTTTTCTGTTTTGGTTTCTTTGTTGTATGTTAAATGGCTCTGGAGGCTGGAACCGATTGCGAATGGCTATTATAAGTCTCATTAAAAAACATTGGAAGACTGCTGCGGCTCTTTTCGTAGTTGGTGTAGCTTTGGCTTTTGTCTTGAAAAATAATTCCGGATCCACTGGGCTGGTGTTTGTTTCAGATGCGTTCTTTTCCATCGCGATGGTATTCCTTATTTGGGGATTAATTCACATGGTTGGCAATATGAACGTGTTTGCCAGTATGATTTATGGCACAAAATGCCTTGTGAAGCTTATTCGGGGCAAGCAGGATTCTTCTCAAACTGTTAAAGACGGCTATCTGGAATATTTAAAAACCCGCCGGCATCATACGGACATTGTCATGGTGATGTTGTTTGCAGGCGGCTTTTTTGTCCTGTCGGTTTTGTTCGCCTTTTTTGCCTAGGCAAACCGTGCTTTATGTATGATTAAAGTTTCCTAAAATGCTGCATCTGTATCTTTGGTTGGAGAGATTGAAGATTTTAAAGGCGCAGACATTTTCGGAATAGCCCAAATAAAAGTCAAAAGGAGAGGACAATAATGAAGAAAAACAAACTCGTAGCCCTTATCCTGGCAGCGTTGTTCGTGTTAATGACGCTGGCCGCTTGCGCGCCCACGACGACAAGCGATCCGACGGATGCTCCTAAAGCCACGGATGCTCCAGAGGCCACGGAAGCCCCGGATGCTACCGAAGCTCCCGAGCAGACTGAAGGCGAAGGAAAAATTTACCGCACCTATTTGAGCGGCGAAACTCCGTCCCTCAACAACCACAGGGAAGTTGATACTTACATTGAAACTCCTTATAGCTACTGCAGCTCTTCGCTGTATCGCCGCGTACCCACGGAAGGCGGAGCAGGCTTTGAATACATTGGTGACCTGGCAGCGGAGCTCCCGATCCAAATCGATGAGTATACCTGGCAGATCAAGCTGCGCGAAGATGCCGTTTGGCACAATGGTGAACCCATCAATGCGGATACCCTTCTCTATTCCTGGCAGAAGGCTCTTGATCCCATCATGGTGAACCAGCACTCCAACTTCGTTGTTGACAATGCAATCACCATCGTCAATGGCCTCGAGTATTACCGCCAAGGCACCAGCAACACCGTTGCTTGGGAAGATGTAGGCTTCAAGAAGATCGATGATTATACCATCGAACTCAAGACCGTTGCAGCCAACACCCAAACCGACGTTTGCAACCAGTTTACCGACCGCGCTACCTACCCGGTCTATCAGCCCCTGTATGACGGCGGCATGAGCGAAGACGGCACCCAAACCAACTGGGGCACCACGCTCGACACTTGGATGGGTTGCGGCCCGTACTTCTTCGATTCCTGGGAATACGACTCCATCCATGTTTACAAGAAGAACCCCGACCACTGGCTGGCCGACCTGTTCAACTTTGACACCGTTGAAGTTCGCATCGTTCCCGAAATGAACGCCTGCGTCGAGCTCTGGGAGCAGGGTCTGCTCGATGACCTTACGCCGGATGCTAACACGCTTGAAACCTATATCGACGACCCGCGCATGGTATCCTACTCCAGCTTGGCGGTTGACCACATCGACGTCAACTGCAAGAACCCCAACAACCCGATCAGTGGGACGCTGGCATACCGCAAGGCACTGTATCATGCCATTAACCGCGAAGTTATCGCTTGGGATATCTTCGGCATGCAGGAAGCGGCTGGTTACTATGTCAATGGCCAGGCTGGCATCTTGAGTGAGAGCGGCCTTGCATACCGCGATTCCGAACAGGGCCAAGCGGTTGAAGCAATGATCGAAGAATGGGGCCCGGCGGGCTATAACCCCGAGATGGCGCTTGATTATCTGAACCAAGCGTATGACGAAGTCGGCCTGTCCCACGACACGGTAATCGATCTTATCTACATCTACAGCGATACCGATGGCACCTGGAAAGCGACGGGCGAATATCTGATGGAAGAATTCCAGACGATTTTCGAAGGCAGGATCAACCTCGTCTTGACGCCTTATGCAGGCATGGGCGCCAGCGACTATAAAGCCACCGGCGACGACAAGTGGGATCTCTGCCCCAACTCCTGGACCCGCACTGCAAGCCGCGTGCGTCCGTATCAGTGCTTCTACTACTATCTGAGCACCTATGAAGACCATCCGAACAACTACTTCGATGAAGAATTCGAAGCGCAGTTCGCGGTCTGCGATGATCCGGCATTGCTGCAGGATTATGATCAGATGCTGACTGAGACCCAGAAGCTTGAAGAGATCTACCTCGACAAGGTCATCCACATCCCGGTCTACCAGGCCGTCAGCTACACGATGTTCTCCGATCGTCTCGAACTGCCCGTTTCCAATTACATTCCGGGCTTTGGTTGGGGCACGATGTTCGGCGATGTAGCTGAATAACCAATCCTTTAACCCAATAGAATCGAAGGATATGCTTCATATTCTTCGGACATAGCGCAAAGGGCGGGTGTGTTGCCGCGTCAGCAGCGACACACCCGCATGTGTAAGAACAAAATATCTTGCCGGAGCGCCTGCGCTTCGGAGAAGATGGGAGGATTTCATGTTCAAATACATATTGGGACGGATTGGCGCGATGCTGCTGACGCTGTTCCTAATTATGACGCTATCTTTCATGGTTATCCGTCTCATGCCCATGAGCATCTTTGAAAACCCGGAAGTTGCACCCGAGATCCAAGATATGCTCGAAGCGCGCATGCATTTGGATAAACCCATGATCGTTCAATATTATTACTTTATTGAAGGCATCGTACTTGAGGGAGACTTCGGCACATCGGTCAAGATACGCCCGGGCCTTGATGTCTTTGAGATCCTGTCCACCAGGATTCCCCCTACCGTGCTGTTGAACTTTCTGTCCATTTTGATTTCCATACCACTTGGCATCGTTGTTGGTACCATTGCGGCACTCAAACGCAATAAGCCCACGGATACGATAATCTCGTTTTTTATCATCATCTTTATCTCGGTGCCATCGTTTGTATTTGCGTCGCTCCTGCAATATGTGTTCACATACAGGATCCCGATTTTCCCGACGCTTTATCAGCCGCTGGCTGCAACATTTGCAGAAAAGTTGCATTCTCTGGCACTGCCAATTATCGCCCTTGCGCTGGGTCCAATTGCAACAATTGGCCGCTACCTGCGCGGTGAGCTGATCGAAACGCTCTCTTCAGAGTATCTCCTGCTTGCCCGCACCAAAGGTCTCACGCGCACGCAATCCACCGTGCGCCACGCATTCCGCAATTCCCTGGTTCCGATCGCAAACACGATCGTACCGCTGATCACGGGCGTTATGGGTGGTTCGCTCGTTATTGAAAACATGTTCTCGGTGCCCGGAATGGGCGGCCTTCTGGTCGATTCCATCCTTGCCGGTGACCATTTCTTGACGGTAGCGCTGCTCATTTTCTATTCAACAATATCCCTTGTCACAATCCTGATCGTCGATATCTCCTATGGAATCATCGACCCGCGCATCAGGGTAGGAGGCGGAAAATGATAGTTGATAAAAGCAAAGCTATTCCCGAAGAGCTCCTCAATCTGCCGGATTCCGATTTTGAACTCGTGCAGAATGATGACGTCATCAAGGACGAAAAGTTTAAAACGAAGCCGATCGGTTTTTATAAGGATGCGGTCATTCGTTTAAGCAAGAATAAGGTCTCCACACTGTCTTTCTGGATCATCGTGGTAATCATCCTGCTTGCGCTGATTGTGCCTGAAATTACCGGTTACAGCTATACGCAGCAGAATATCAGCCTTAAAAACCTGCCGCCGAAAATTCCCCTCTTGGAGGATATTGGCATTGCGGATGGAAGCCGCGTGCTCACCAACCGCAAAAAGGATTCCTTGAGCGATACCAGCCGTTACCCCGAGGGTTCGATCATTGAAATCGTGCGGGAATATGAAGCAAACGGCGTTGCTGTAGTCGATGTAAAAGTGGATGCTTATGTCTATTCTGGCGCACCGGACGATGAATACCACTGGTTCGGCACGGATTATCTGGGCCGCGACCTTTTGACCCGCCTGTTCCGCGGCGCACGCATTTCGCTTTTGATCGCTTTCCTATCGGTCATCACGAACGTAGTAATCGGCGTGGTGTATGGCGCAGTTTCCGGCTACTATGGCGGCAAAGTGGATATGATCTTAACGCACTTTGCACAAGTGCTCGACGGCATGCCTTATATTGTCGTCACGATCCTCTTCATGCTGCTGTTTGGCGCAGGTATGTTCTCTATCATCTTTGCGTTGTGCATTACGGGCTGGATCGGCACATCGCGTTTGATCCGTGCGCAGTTCTACCGTTTTAAGGGACGTGAATATGTCCTTGCAGCGCGCACGCTGGGCGTTTCGGACCGTAAGCTTATCTACCGTCACATTCTGCCCAACTGCATAGGCCCATTGATCACCCGTGCGATGATTTCTATCCCCGGTGCGATCTTCTCCGAATCCTTCCTGGCCTACCTTGGCCTTGGCATTAAGGCGCCCGACACCTCCATCGGCGTGTTGCTTGCAGACGGTCAAGATGTGCTCCTCCAGTATCCGTATCAAACGCTCTTCCCGGCCGTTTTGATTTCTCTGCTGATGATCGCATTCAACCTGTTCTCCAACGGGCTTAGAGACGCGCTCGACCCGACAAGGCGCGGAGAGGAGTGATTTCGCATGGCAGTAAACCAAAATGAAACCATTTTAAACGTACAAGATCTTCGTATTTCATTCAAAGCATATGGCGGCATGGTGCGCGCCGTGCGCGGCGTCAGCTTCGACCTCAAGCGCGGCGAGACTGTAGCGATCGTGGGCGAATCCGGCTCCGGCAAATCGGTCAGCATTAAGTCGATCATGGGCATCCTCCCGCCAAATGCGGTTATTGAAGAAGGAAAGATCGAATATGACGGCATGGACCTCACCAAGGTTTCCGAGGATGATTTCCATAAGATCCGCGGCAACCGTATCGGCTTGATCTTCCAAGATCCGCTTTCCGCACTCAACCCGATCATGAAGATCGGAAAGCAGATCACCGAAGTATTGCATTTGAGCAAAAAAATCAGCCCGGAAGAGGCAAAGCACCGCGCGCTTGAGCTGATGCACGCTGTCGGCATCCCGGAAGCGGAGAGGCGCTTTAACCAGTATCCGTTCCAGTTCTCCGGCGGCATGCGCCAGCGCATCGTAATCGCAATTGCACTCGCGGGCGATCCGGAGATCTTGATCTGCGACGAGCCGACTACCGCACTGGACGTTACCGTGCAGGCAAAAATCCTCGAGCTGATCAACAAAATCAAAGAAGAGCGCCATCTTTCCGTCATCTTCATCACGCACGACCTTGGCGTCGTCGCCAACATGGCGGACCGGGTGAACGTGATGTATGCCGGCAAAATTGTGGAATCGGGCACGAGCGAAGAGATTTTCTTTGAGCCTGCGCACCCCTATACCTGGGCGTTGCTAAGCTCCATGCCCGACCTGCAAACTAAAGAGCGCCTGCTTGCAATTCCCGGCACTCCACCAAATATGATCTATCCGCCTGCCGGCGATGCGTTTGCAGCACGCAACAAATATGCAATGAAGATTGATTTTGAAAAGGAGCCGCCCTCCTTCAAGCTTTCCGATACGCATTATGCATCCACTTGGCTGCTGCATCCCAAAGCGCCTAAAGTTGATCTGCCCGATGTGCTGCGTGCCCGCATCGAACGCATGAAAGGAGCGAAGTGATCCATGGCTGAAGAATCCAATTACATCCTTGAGGTAAAGCATCTCTGCCAGCACTTCAGCTCCGGCAGAGGCAAGAACAAGCTGCTCGTCAAGGCCGTCGATGACGTAAGCTTTGGCGTAAGGCCGGCGGAAACCTTTGGTTTGGTAGGTGAATCCGGCTGCGGAAAAACTACCACGGGGCGTACCATTATTCGCCTTTATAACCCCACATCCGGCGAAATGTATTTCAATGGGCGCGATATCGCGGGCCCTATGACAAAGGATCTGCGCAGGTATCTAACCGATAACATCGCTATGATCTTCCAGGATCCCATTGAGTCTTTAAACCCGCGCATGACGATTGAAGAAATTGTGGGCGAAGGACTTCGTGTCCGCGGCATGAAGGATAAGGACGAAGTGCGCGCCCGCGTACACGAGATGCTGGAGAAAGTGGGCTTAACCGAAGAGCACGCCACACGCTATCCACACGAATTCTCCGGTGGCCAGCGGCAGCGTATTGGCATTGCGCGCGCAATGATTATCAAGCCTAAGATGATCATTGCAGACGAGCCTGTTTCCGCGCTCGACGTTTCCATTCAAGCGCAGGTCATCAACCTGCTCAACGATCTGAAGGAGGAAATGGGGCTTACAATCCTCTTCATTGCGCACAATCTTTCGGTCGTCAAATATTTCTCCGACCGCATCGGCGTGATGTATTATGGCCGCCTGGTTGAAATTGCGCGCGGGGATGATCTTTACCGTTGCCCGCTGCATCCTTATACCAAGGCGCTGCTTTCCGCGATCCCGGAACCCAACCCCATCACTGAACGCACGCGCAAGCGCATCGATTATGTCCCGGAGAGGGATCATGATTATTCGGTAGAAAAGCCTACCATGGTGGAGGTAGCACCGGAGCATTTCGTTTACTGCTCGCCCTCTGAACTGGCGCAATACCAGAAGCAGCTTGGATTGTAATCTGTTTTTTCAACGCATTCTAAAAGCCGCAGTGCATTTGCGCTGCGGCTTTTAGTTAATGAAGACTTCCAGCATGTTTTCTCCCTTTGCGGGCGGGATCCATGCACAGCCCTGTAAAGCGCTCCAAATGAGAAAGCAATTGACTCCTTCCACAAGAAACTATGCGTCCATCCAAGGCGGAATGCCGTTTCGCATTTGTGATCCGCTGCCCGCGGCGCGTTCTGCCCCAACGCCCCCCCTGCTTCGCCATGCGGCGGCACATGGTTTGCACACAAGAACCATCGCCTGGAAAGCATCCGTTCATTCGCCCAAAGCCGCGTTGTATCCTGCCTGCTGTTAAACTGCTTTGTTCTTGATGCAAATGAAGCGAGCATAGCTCCATAACCTTGAAAGGAAGCGGATCTGCTGTATAGGGACAAAAAAGATGGCCGATGCGGTATTTTACTTTTCCAACAATGCAGCGCGATTGACGCGATGGGTCTCCTTGGGGGCAATGGTTTCTTGTGCCGCCGTTCCTCGAGTAGCAGCACAACCTTCCATATATGCGTATGCAACCTCGCAATCCACATCCGCAGCGCGAATGTTTGGTTCAATTGACCGCTTGACAACGGATGTGATGTATGGTAGTATGGCAAAGAATTGAATGCGTATAAATACGCTGACGGAATTATGCCTGCATCAGATGGCCCAGAGAGCCGGCGGCTGCTGTGAGCCGGCCCAGAAAATGCAGAGCAGTCTCCTTCCCGAGTAGGATGCCCCAACCACGGTCTAGTAAGGCATCCCGGCCGCCCCGTTACAGGCTAGGAGCTTGTTTGAGTTCTGAACACGAGTGATCGTCCATTCCCAAAACGCGGTGGAATGCGATAATCAGGGTGGTACCGCGAGTTTTCGTCCCTGAAGCCAATCGGCTTCAGGGTTTTTTTAAAAGATATAACCCTGCCGCACCGGCTTGCGCGCCGGTTAGGCGGGTTCCGGAGGGTTTTCTACATGCAAATGACAGGCGCAAAAATTTTGATGGAATGCCTGCTGGAGCAAGGCGTTGATACGGTATTTGGTTACCCCGGCGGCACCATCTTGAACGTCTATGACGAGCTCTATCGCTATCGTGGCCAGATTCGCCACATCTTGACCTCCCATGAGCAGGGCGCTGCCCACGCGGCCGATGGCTATGCCCGCTCCACCGGCAAGGTGGGCGTATGCTTCGCCACCTCGGGCCCGGGCTGCACCAACCTCACAACCGGCATCGCCACGGCGTATATGGATTCCTCCCCGGTGGTGTTTATTACCTGCAACGTAGCGGAAAACCTGGTGGGCAAGGATTCCTTCCAGGAGGTTGACATCACCGGCATTACCATGCCCATCACTAAATGCAATTACATGGTGCGCAATGCCGCGCAGCTTGCTGACATCGTGCGCGAAGCGTTTGCCATTGCCCGCGGCGGGCGTCCGGGCCCGGTGCTCATCGACATCGTGAAAAACGCAACCGCGCAAACTGCGGAATTTACATCCCTGCCCCGGGAAGCGCATGCCTCCGAAGGGCGCCTCGGCGCACTCATCAAGCGGGCTTCCCACGACCTTAAAACCCCTGAACCGGATCGCAACGATGTACATAGACTCGTTGAAATGATCCGCGCCTCCGAAAAGCCGCTCTTGATCTGCGGCGGCGGCGTGGTACGCGGACGGGCAGACCATGAATTCCTTGCGTTTGCGGAACGGATTGACGCCCCTGTGGCTGTAACGGTCATGGGCGCCGGCGGCTTCAAGGGCCGCAATCCGCTTACCACAGGCATGATTGGCATGCATGGCTCGCAGGCTTCCAACATGGCATGCGATAGCTGCGATCTGCTCATTGCAGTGGGTTGCCGTTTCTCCGACCGCGTTGCGCTTGACCCGGCAAGCTTTGCAAGCCAGGCCCAAATCGTGCAGATCGACATCGACCGTTCCGAAATCAACAAGAACGTGCAGACCGATCACCACATTATCGGCGATGCAAAGCGGGTATTGCAGCTGCTTTTGGAAGAGCTCCCGCAGATGAGCCATAAGCCCTGGAAGGACTATGTGTTTTCCTTCAAAACGGAAACGGAATACGACGAGGAGGCCAGCACCCTCACGCCCAAACAGATCACGGATGCCATTGCCCGGCTCATGCCGATGGATACCATGGTCGCCACGGATGTGGGCCAGCACCAGATGTGGGCCATCCAGCATTTCCATTTCGATTATCCCGGCCAGCTTCTGACCTCCGGCGGTTTCGGCACGATGGGCTTTGGCCTTGGCGCCGCCATTGGCGCCAAGATTGGCAACCCCGAAAAAACCGTGATCCACATCACGGGGGATGGCAGCTTCCGCATGAACTGCAATGAGCTTGCGACCGAGCAGTATTATGACGTCCCGGTCATCACTTTTATCTTCAACAACAACACGCTCGGGATGGTGCGCCAATGGCAAACGCTCATCTATGATAAGCGGTATTCCGAAACAACGCTCGACCGCGCGCCCAACTTTGTGAAGCTCGCCGAGGCCTATGGCCTGCGCGGCAAGCGCGTGAGCAACGTAAAAGAGCTGGAAGCCGCGATCAAAGAAGCCATGGAGTGGAACCATGGCTATATCATCGACTGCGCCATCGACCAGGACGAGATGGTACGCCCGATGGTAAACGGCGGCAGCCGCATTACCCAGTTCATTATTGATTAAAGGAGGCAGCCCCATGGATCGCGCAATCAGACGTTCCCTGTCCGTTCTGGTAGACAACGAGGCAGGTGTGCTTTCGCAGGTATCGCGCCTGTTTTCCCGCAAGGGCTACAATATTGAATCTTTGGCCGTGGGCACCACGGATGACCCCGCAGTTTCGCGCATTACCATTGAGGTGCTTGCGGACGACAAGCAGATCAACCTCCTTTCCAACCAGCTGCGCAAGCTGTTCCCCGTGCATTCGGTTAAGCTGCTCAATTCGGAAAACGCCATCCGGCGCGAGCTGATTCTCATCAAGGTCAACGTGCCAACGAGCGAGATCGGAAACCGGGTGATCCAGATTGCAAACATCTTCCGCGCTTCGATCATCGATGTTTCCGCAACCACGCTCACCCTTGCCATGATCGGCGAGGAAAGCAAGGCCACGGCCATCGAAAACCTGGTAAAAGAGTTTGGCATCCTCGAGCTGGTGCGAACAGGCATGATCGCGCTGGAACGCGGTACGGATACAATTTATGAGGACACAAAAGAAAAAGGAGAGTTCAACTATGGCAAAAATGTATTATGAAAAAGACTGTGACCTCGGTAAGCTTGACGGCAAGAAGATCGCCATCATCGGCTATGGTTCCCAGGGGCATGCGCATGCGCTCAACCTTCGGGATTCCGGATGCGATGTGATCGTTGGCCTGCGCCGCGGCGGCAAATCCTGGCCCGTTGCGGAAAAGGACGGTTTTAAAGTGATGACCGTTGCGGAAGCCACCAAAGCTGCCGACATCATCATGATCCTCATCAACGATGAGGCACAGGCCGACATGTATAAGGCCGACATCGCGCCCAACCTAACTGCCGGCAAGGCAATCGCCTTTGCGCACGGCTTTAACATCCGCTATAAGCAGATCGTACCGCCCGCGGATGTGGACGTTTTCATGGCTGCGCCCAAGGGCCCAGGCCACACCGTCCGCTCCCAGTATGTTGCGGGCAAGGGCGTTCCCTGCCTGGTGGCCATTGAGCAGAACGCAACCGGCAAAGCCTATGACATCGCCCTTGCTTACATCGCAGGCATCGGCGGCGCGCGTGCAGGCATCATGGAGACCACCATGCACGATGAAACGGAAACCGACCTCTTTGGCGAGCAGGCTGTGCTCTGTGGCGGCGTCGTAGACTTGATGCGCTGCGGCTTTGAAACCCTCGTTGAGGCTGGCTATGAACCCGAAAACGCTTATTTTGAATGCATCCATGAGATGAAGCTCATCATCGACCTTATCAACAAGGGCGGCGTTGCGGCCATGAACTATTCCATTTCCGACACCGCGGAATTCGGCGAATACGTTTCCGGCCCCCGCGTGCTTCCCTATGAGCAGACCAAGGCCAACATGAAGGCTGTCCTCCAGGATATCCAAGATGGCACCTTTGCCGGCAAGTGGATCGCAGAAAACAAGAACGGCCGCTGCTTCTTCAACTCCAAGCGCGAAGCGCTGGCGAAGCACCCGATGGAGGTCATCGGCAAGCAGCTGCGCGAGCAGATGCTCTGGAAGAACGATTCCGATCTGGATAACGCTTCCAACTAAACCATACTTTTTGGGGGAAGCGGGAACTCCGCTTCCCCTCAAAACAAGTTGCACCGTTTGCAAGCAGCTTTGGGTGCCGCCTCCCAGCAAGGGGCGGCGGCCTGCGCCGGGAAGGGAATTTTTCCGCTCCCTCCGGCCGGCGCGCAGAGAGTATTTTCCCTGCGCTGCTTTTCTATCTAGGATAATTAAGGGGGATTTTCATGCTTTCCGACCACATCAAAAACGGCGTGGAGCGCGCGCCGAACCGCAGCCTGCTTTACGCGCTCGGCTATACGGAGGAAGAAATCAGCCGCCCGATCATCGGCGTTGTAACTTCCTTTAACGAAATCGTCCCTGGGCACATGAACCTCGACAAGATCGCCGAAGCGGTCAAAGCCGGCGTGCGGGCAGCGGGCGGCACACCCGTGCTGTTCCCGGCCATCGCAGTGTGCGACGGCATCGCCATGGGACATATCGGCATGAAATACTCGCTCGTTACGCGTGATCTCATCGCCGACTCCACCGAGGCCATGGCGCTCGCGCATCAGTTTGATGGGCTCGTGATGATCCCCAATTGCGATAAAAATGTGCCCGGCCTGCTCATGGCTGCGGCGCGCATCAATATTCCCACCATTCTTTGTTCGGGCGGCCCCATGCTCGCAGGGCATTTGAAAGACGGCCGGCGCACTTGCCTCAGCCATATGTTCGAGGCAGTCGGCGCCTACCACGCGGGTACGCTGGATGCAGACGGCGTGCGCGAATATGAAGAAAACGCATGCCCCACCTGCGGCTCCTGCTCGGGCATGTACACCGCAAATTCCATGAACTGCCTCGCTGAAGCCATCGGCATGGCGCTCCCTGGAAACGGCACCATTCCTGCCGTTTACTCCGCTCGTTTGCGCCTTGCTAAGCATGCCGGCATGCAGGTCATGGAACTCGTTAAGAAGAATATCCGCCCGCGCGATATCATGACGGAAGCCGCATTCCACAATGCGGAAACCGTGGATATGGCGCTGGGCTGCTCTACCAACACCATGCTGCATCTGCCCGCCATCGCGCATGAGGCGGGCGTAAAGATCAGCCTTGACGCCGCAAATGCCATCAGCGCAAAAACGCCGAACCTTTGCCATCTTGCACCTGCAGGCGATACCTTCATGGAGGATCTTGACCGCGCAGGCGGCGTAGCAGCCGTAATGAAGGAACTCGCAAAGAAGGATCTATTGGATCTTGGCGTTATGACCGTAACGGGGAACGCGCTTTGTGAAACCGTGAACGCCGCGGAAAACCGCGATCCTGCGATCATCCGCCCCATCGATCAGCCGTATTCGCAAAACGGCGGCATCGCGGTGCTCAAGGGCAACCTTGCGCAGGATGGATGCGTTGTAAAACAATCCGCCGTTGCCCCCGAAATGATGCGGCATGAAGGGCCCGCACGGGTGTTTGATTCCGAGGAAGACGCCATCGCCGCAATCTATGCCAAGAAGATCAACCCCGGCGATGTGGTCGTCATCCGCTATGAAGGGCCTAAGGGAGGCCCCGGCATGCGCGAAATGCTCAACCCCACCTCCGCAATCTGCGGCATGGGGCTTGGCGAAAGCGTTGCACTCATTACCGATGGCCGCTTCTCCGGCGCAACGCGCGGCGCTTCCATCGGGCATGTAAGCCCCGAGGCTGCAGCAGGCGGCACGATCGCGCTTGTGGAAGAAGGCGACCGCATCCGCATCAATATCCCTGCCTGCGAGATCACGCTGCTCGTGCCGGACGATGTGCTTGCCCGGCGCAAGGCCGCATGGGTCTGCCCGGAGCCCAAGGTCAAAACGGGGTATCTTGCGCGCTACGCGAAGCTCGTTTCCTCCGCCGACCAGGGTGCAATTTTGCAATAAATTATGAGGTGAAGCATGAAGCAGATCAAGATTTTTGATACCACGCTGCGCGATGGCGAGCAATCGCCGGGATGCAGCATGAACCTGCAGGAAAAGATCGAAGTGGCTCGCTGCCTGGAACGGCTGAAGGTGGATGTGATCGAGGCCGGATTTGCGATCTCCTCTCCGGGCGATTTTGAATCCGTGGAAACCATTGCGCGCACGGTGAAGGAATGCACTGTGGCCTCCCTTGCACGCGCGTCCGCCAAGGATATTGACACCGCATGGGAAGCCGTGAAGCACGCGGCAGACCCGCGCATCCATCTGTTTATCGCCACCTCGCCGCTGCACATGGAATACAAACTTCGCATGACGCCCGAAGAGGTTTTGGAAAAGGCTGCCGCGATGGTCGCTTATGCGAAGCAATACTGCGCAAACATCGAATTCTCTGCAGAGGATGCAACGCGCAGCGATCCTGCCTTCCTTGCAAAGGTGGTAGAAGCTGCCATCCGCAACGGCGCAACAACCGTGAATATCCCGGATACGGTAGGCTATACCACGCCGAATGAAATGCGCGCGCTAATCGAATACCTGCGCGCCAACGTGGAAAACAGCGACCGTGCCGATTTTTCCGTGCACTGCCACAACGATCTTGGTATGGCTACCGCCAACTCGCTTGCAGGCGTGCTCGGCGGCGCAACGCAGATCGAATGCACGATCAACGGCCTGGGCGAACGCGCGGGCAACACCTCTCTCGAAGAAGTCGTGATGGCCATGCGCACCCGTTCGGATGTGTTTGCGGCCACAACGCGCATCGATACGACGCAGATCTACCGCACGAGCAAGACGGTCTATGACATCATCGGCCAGAGCGCACCGCTGAACAAGCCCATCGTAGGCCGCAATGCCTTTATGCACGAAGCAGGCATCCACCAGCACGGCGTGCTCGCCAACAAGCAGACCTACGAGATCATGACGCCGGAATCCATCGGCATCCGCGCGGACAACATCGTGCTTGGCAAGCATTCCGGCAAACATGCGTTTGAATCCCACCTCAAGGAGATGGGGTATACGCTTTCCCAGGAAGAGCTGCTGCGCTGTTTCCAGGAATTCAAGGTGCTCTGCGATAAGAAAAAGACCGTAAACGATGCGGACATTGAAGCGCTCGTAACGCATAACACCAAGAAGAGCGCTGTTGCCGAAGGCGGCTATGCACTCGACTGGTTTGCCGTGCACACGAGCAATTTCACCACGGCCACCACAACCATCAGCTTGAAGAAGGGCGACGAGCGCTTCGAGGAGGTTTGCCTGGGCGATGGGCCGATTGATGCTTCCTTCAACGCCATCGACAAAATCATCAAACCCATCCCGCATTCGTTTGAGCTCTATACCATCAACTCGATCTCCGAGGGCAAGGATACGCTCGGCAGCGTAACCGTAAAGCTTTCGGCCGGAAACGAAACGTTCACCGGGCGCGGGCTCTCCACGGACATCATCGAGGCGAGCATCCTTGCCTACATCGAAGCTGCGAACAAGCTCCAGCAAAGCCCGCTTGCCGCAGCGCAAAGCCAGAAGGAAAAGGAGGAGGCATAAACCCATGGGCATGACGATGACGGAAAAAATCCTTGCTGCGCATGCTGGCCTGCCCGCAGTCAAAGCGGGCGACCTCATCGAAGCGAAGCTTGACCTCGTGCTCGGCAATGACATCACCACGCCGGTCGCGATTACCACATTTGAAGCGGCGGGGCTCACGAAGGTGTTTGACCGCGAAAAGATCGCGATCGTGCTGGATCATTACACACCCTGCAAGGACATCAAATCCGCGGAACTCTGCGCGCAGGCACGCGCCTTTGCTCACAAACATGGCATTACCCACCTTTACGATGTGGGCGAAGCGGGCATCGAGCATGCGCTCCTGCCGGAAAAAGGGCTTGTAGCGCCGGGCGACTGCGTGATCGGCGCGGATTCGCACACCTGCACTTATGGCGCCCTGGGCGCGTTTTCCACGGGCGTTGGCTCCACGGACATGGCCGCTGGCATGGCCATCGGGGAAAACTGGTTCAAGGTGCCGGCTGCGATTAAAGTTACGCTCAAGGGCGCGTTGCGCCCCTATGTGAGCGGCAAGGATGTAATCCTGCACTTGATCGGCCTCATCGGCGTGGACGGCGCGCTGTATCAATCCCTTGAGTTCACTGGCGAAGGTGTAGCCTCCCTTTCGATGGATGACCGTTTTACGATCGCCAATATGGCCATTGAAGCAGGTGCGAAAAACGGCATCTTCCCCGTGGACGAAAAAACAATCGAATACGTAAGCGGCCGCGTGCTGCGCCCGTATACGGTATATGAAGCGGATGCGGATGCGGAATATGTTCGCGAAGTCGTAATCGATCTTTCGGAGCTTGCGCCCACCGTTTCACTGCCGCACCTGCCTTCCAACACCAAGACCATCGACGAAGCAAAAGGCCTGCCCATCCAGCAGGTGGTGATCGGCTCCTGCACCAACGGCCGCATCTCCGATCTGCGGCAGGCGGCTGAAATCCTCTCCGGCCGGCATGTTGCCCCGGGTGTGCGCTGCATCGTCATTCCCGCTACGCAGGAGGTTTCCCTCCAGTGTATCCGCGAGGGGCTTGCTGAGATTTTCATCACGGCGGGCTGCGCGCTTTCCGCCCCCACCTGCGGCCCCTGCCTGGGAGGCCACATGGGCGTAATGAGTGCAGGAGAGCGTGCGGTTTCCACCACCAACCGCAATTTTGTGGGCAGGATGGGGCATGTCAAGAGCGAAGTGGTGCTCGCTTCCCCCGCTGTTGCCGCGGCATCCGCCGTGGCAGGCTGCCTTGCCGATCCCAGGGAAATCATGAAAGGAGCGTGACGCGCCATGGTAAAAGGCACCGTGCATAAATTCGGGGATAACATTGATACGGATGTCATCATCCCTGCAAGGTATTTGAACGCCCCCTCCCCCAAGGAGCTTGCAAAGCACTGCATGGAGGATATTGACCCCACCTTTGCTTCCCGCGTGAAGCCAGGCGAGATCATCGTGGGCGGGGCAAACTTCGGCTGCGGCTCCTCGCGCGAGCATGCGCCCATCGCGATCCAGGCATCTGGCGTATCCTGCGTAATCGCAGCAAGCTTTGCGCGCATCTTTTACCGCAATGCCATCAACATCGGCTTTCCCATTCTGGAATGCCCGGAAGCCGCCGCTGCGATTGCGGATGGCGATGTCGTCTCCGTGGATTTCACAAGCGGCGAAATCGTGGATGAAACCACAGGGGCGCGCTTCCAGGCCGCCGCATTTCCTGCGTTTATCAATTCCATCATCGAAAAAGGCGGGTTGCTCCCCTATCTGAAAGCAAGGCAGGAGGCACAGCAATGAATTATAAGATCGCGCTCATCAAGGGCGATGGCATTGGCCCGGAAATCGTGGGCAGCGCCGTGCGCGTGCTCGAAAAGATCGGCCAGAAATTCGGCCATGGCTTTGCCTTTGCGGAATACCTTATGGGCGGCTGCGCCATCGATGCCTGTGGGACGCCGCTGCCAGAGGAAACCGTGCAGGGCTGCCTTGCGAGCGACAGCGTGCTACTTGGCGCGGTAGGCGGCCCCAAATGGGACAAAAACCCCGCTGCGTTGCGCCCGGAGAAAGGGCTTCTCGGCATCCGTGCCGCGCTTGGCCTTTACACCAATTTGCGCCCCGCAAAGCTTTATCCCGCGCTTTCGGCGGAATGCCCGCTGCGCGCAGACATCGTGGAAAAGGGCTTTGACCTTATGATCGTGCGGGAACTCACGGGCGGCATCTATTTCGGGGAGCGCGGCCGGCGCGAAGGGAAATATGGCCCGGAAGCTTACGACACCGAAGCCTACAGCGTTATGGAGATCGAGCGTATTGCCCGCGTTGCCTTTGAAGCGGCAAAAAAGCGCAGCGGAAGGCTTGTGAGCATCGATAAGGCCAACGTGCTTGAAACTTCCCGCCTCTGGCGCGAGACGGTGCACCGCATTGCAGCGGAATACCCGGAAGTAACACTATCGGATATGCTGGTGGACAACGCCGCCATGCAGCTCGTGCGCTGCCCCTCGCAGTTTGATGTAATCGTTACTTCCAACATGTTCGGCGATATCCTTTCGGATGAAGCTTCACAGATCACCGGCTCCATCGGCCTTCTGCCCTCCGCTTCCCTTGGGGATGGCGCGCGCGGCCTTTATGAGCCCATCCATGGCTCCGCGCCGGACATCGCCGGGCAGGATAAGGCAAACCCCATCGCCACCATCCTCTCCGCCGCAATGATGCTGCGCTATTCCTTCAGCCTCTCTGCTGAAGCGGATTGCATCGAAGATGCAGTGGACCGCGTGCTGGCTTCCGGCCTGCGCACAGCGGACCTCATCGGCGCCGGTAAAGAAACGCCGCTTGGCTGCACGGCCATGACGGACGCGATCCTGGACGCTATCTGAGCAGGAAACGGGATTTGCCATGGATAGATTGACCTCCAACCTTTTGTTGTACCGCGACCTCGGCGAGGACAGCATCCTGCTGCGCCTTGCTGAGGTTTTCCGCGATTACCGCACTGGAAGCGCCACGCACGAAGCGCTGGTTAGCCGCATCTATGCGCAGGTGAAACGCCTGCTCGATCTTGCCACGCAATACGGCTTTAACACGAACCTCTGGCACAATTACCTTACGTTCGTGCTCATCACAAACGAAAATTCCTTCAGCCTTACCGCAGAGCGCCGCGGCGCGGCGGAAGGCAGCGTGAATCGCTTTGCGAAAGCGGATTTCCGCATTTTCAAGCGCTTGTTTGAATATGATTTCGGCCCCATCGAGCGCGACCTTGGCATTGATTGCTTCTCCGTGCTTTCAGATTATCATGCCATTCCAAAGCTTGAAAAGAACTACTACAAAAGCGTAAGCGAGCACGTGCAGTCGCTGAGCCTTGCGCTCTCGCAGGCGGCGGAAGAAAACGCGTTTTTTGACCTGGTGACCGGGTTTTACAAGGAGCATGGCGTAGGCATGTTTGGCCTCAACCGCGCCTTCCGCATTCAAAGCAACGGCTCCGGCATCGCATTCCTGCCCATTAACAATGCGGATAAGATCACGCTCTCCGACTTGATTGGCTATGAGCTGCAAAAGCGGGAGCTCGTTGCCAACACGGAAGCGTTCGTCCACGGCCGCAGCGCAAACAACGTGCTGCTTTATGGCGACAGCGGCACCGGTAAATCCTCAAGCGTGAAGGCCGTGCTCAATGAATATGCCGGGGAAGGGCTTCGGATGATCGAGCTTTACAAGCACCAGTTCCGCGACCTTTCCACGGTAATCGCCGCGGTGAAAAACAGGAATTACCGCTTTATCCTGTTCATTGATGATCTTTCGTTTGAAGAACACGAAGTGGAATATAAGTTCCTAAAAGCAGTAATCGAAGGCGGCGTGGAAACCCGGCCCGATAATGTGCTGCTCTACGCTACCTCCAATCGCCGCCACTTGATCCGCGAAACCTGGAACGACCGCAACGACATGGAGCACAATGGCGACATCCACCGCTCGGATACCATGGAAGAAAAGCTCTCGCTCGCAAGCCGCTTCGGCGTTGCAATCAACTATTCCATCCCTACGCGGGAACAATATTACGACATCGTGCGCGCGCTCGCCGCGCGCGCCGGCAGGCTCGACCTGCCCGAAGAAGAACTGCTGCTGCTTGCAAACCGCTGGGAAATCCGCCATGGCGGCATTTCCGGGCGCACCGCACAGCAATTTATCAATTACCTTGCCGGAAAGGAAACACCCCATGCTGACGCTTGATAAGATCTACCATGCCGCATTCGTGCTTAAGGAGGTTGCCCGCAGGACGGACCTCATCGCCGCCCCCACGCTGCCGACGGATGCGGAGCTTTATCTGAAAACGGAAAACCTGCAAGTGACGGGCAGCTTTAAACTGCGCGGCGCCTATTATAAAATCAGCCAGCTCACGGAAGAGCAAAAGCGCGCTGGCATCATCGCCTGCAGCGCCGGCAACCATGCGCAGGGCGTGGCGCTTGCCGCAACGCGCCAGGGCGCAAAAAGCATGGTGTTCATGCCGGACAGCGCGCCCATCAGCAAAGTGGAGGCCACCAAGCGCCTTGGGGCAGAGGTCCGCCTGGTAAACGGCGCTTATGACGATGCTTATGACGCCGCGGTGTGCTGCCAGCAGGAAACAGGCGCAACCTTTATCCACCCGTTTAATGATGATGAGGTCATCGCCGGGCAGGGTACCATTGGCCTTGAGATCCTGGAGCAAATGCGCGATGCGGAGGCCGTGATCGTGCCGATTGGCGGCGGCGGGCTTATTTCCGGCGTAGCCTATGCTGTAAAGCACTTAAGCCCCAATGTGAAGGTTTACGGCGTGCAGGCCGCAAATGCGCCCAGCATGTATGAAAGCCTCCGCTCGGGCGCGCCAATTACGCTTGACAGCGTTGCGACCTTTGCCGATGGCATTGCGGTAAAGCATCCGGGCGATACCACGTTTGCCCTCACGCAGGAATATGTGGATGAAATCGTTACTGTTTCGGAGGACGAGATTGCAGCGGCCATCCTCAGCATGATCGAAAAGCAGAAGCTCATCGCGGAAGGTGCAGGCGCAGTTGCCGTTGCAGCCGCGATGTTCGGCAAGCTGCCCATCGCAGGCAAAAAAACGGTATGCATTGTTTCGGGCGGCAACATTGATGTGAATATCCTTTCCCGCGTGATTACGCGCGGCCTCATCACGAGCGGGCGCAACAGCAATTTGCAGATCGCTCTTGAGGACAAGCCAGGCCAGCTCGTTGGCGTAAGCGAGATCGTCGCGCGTTGCGGAGCCAACGTGGTGCGCGTCAGCCATGAACACTCCGATCCTAACATGGCCATTTCCAGCTGCTTCTTGAAGATTACCATGGAAACGCGCGATTTTGCGCAAATCGAAGAGATCAAGCGCGCGCTCACCGCAGCAGGCTTCAAGATCGTATCCTAACTTGAACGCTTGCGGGTGCAAAACATTTTCCGCTTACATCCGCACTTTCGAATGTGGTAAAATAAAATGCAGCGTGTGGTTCCGGCAGAACGTAAGTCCAGTTGCCGGTCCACACGCTTTTTTGATTCCGATGGGGGCTACTATATGGCTGCATATACGCTGCGTTCAAACCTCAACTGGGTGGATCTGCCCGATTGCGCGCATTTCATGGAAAATGGGAAATGCAGCGCGCTGCGGGTGGATTCCTGCGAAGGTGCGCGCTGCGCTTTTTACAGATCCCGAGAAAAGGAAGCCGCAGCACAGCTTGCTGTATACCGCAGGCTTGCCGCATGCGATGCAGCCACGCAGCAGCGCATCGCATCGTGCTACTATGGAGGACAGCGGCCGTGGCTGCACACAATCTTACCCACAAATAAGCGAAAGGAGCAAAACATGTTCCATGCGGGCGATCTGATTATCTATGGCGGCGAAGGCGTATGCCGCGTTACGGCAGTGGGCCCGGCGCCGATTGCAGCAGCGGATCCGGCCAGGCTCTATTATACGCTTGCGCCAGTATACCATAAGGGTACAGTCTATGCGCCAACGGATGGCGCTGTCCCCATGCGGCCCGCACTGAACCGGGAGGATGCGCTTGCTCTTATTCGCGCAATCCCCACGATGCAGCCGGCCCAGGCGGAACGCCCGGACAGCCGGCTGGCGGCCGCTGAATACAATGCCCTTCTTAAGACTTATGAGACGGAAAACCTATTGCGGTTGATCCGCATGATCTACTGCAAAAACGAAAAGGCCATTGCAGCGGGAAAGCAGTACAGCGAATTGGACAAAAGGTTCCTTCGGCGCGCCTGCGAGCTGCTGCATGAGGAACTCGCCGCAGCCCTTGGGGCAAAGCCTTCCGAGATAGAGGGCTTGATTCGCAAAGCAGCAGAACCAGAGGACTGCCAAAGCACTTCCTAACGCATACCCTTGTAAAGCGATGCATACTTCCTGCCGTATTATGCATCGTTCATTTTAATTTGTTGCACTTTTTGCTCTGATTCTTTCGTTTTGAAGTTTGCAATGCAATTTTTTGTGAATTTCCTGCAAGTTTAGCGTTCTGCGCCCTTCATTTTTTTGTTGACACAGCAAGCAAAGCCGGTGTATAATGCCGCCATTGATGGTTATGTAGAATGCTGCTCTTTTTGTTTTTCTCGGAGCGGTTAAAATATTTTCTGGAGGCAGATTGGATGAGCACCGTATCAGAATTGTTTGGCACCATGGTATTCAATGACACGGTCATGAAAGAAAGGCTTCCCAAGGAGACCTACCGCGCGATGCAAAACGCCATTCGCGATGGCAGGCGCCTGGATGCATCCGTAGCCAACGTGGTCGCAAACGCAATGAAGGATTGGGCAATCGAAAAGGGCGCAACGCATTTCACCCATTGGTTCCAACCGATGACCGGCATCACTGCGGAAAAGCACGACAGCTTCATCTCCCCCATCAAGGGTGGCCACGTCATCATGGAGTTTTCCGGCAAGGAGCTTGTGCGCGGTGAGCCGGATGCCTCCAGCTTCCCTTCCGGCGGCCTGCGCGCCACGTTTGAAGCGCGCGGCTATACGGCGTGGGACCCTACCTCTTACGCCTTTATTAAGGATAATACGCTCTGCATCCCAACCGCATTCTGCTCCTATGGCGGTGAAGCGCTCGACAAAAAGACCCCGCTGCTGCGCTCCATGGAAGCCATCAACCGTCAAGCCATGCGCGTGCTCAAGCTCTTTGGCAACGCTGACGTAACCTCCATCAACATCACGGTGGGCCCGGAGCAGGAATATTTCCTCGTGGATAAAGAACTCTTCGCCAAACGCAAGGACTTGCTCTATACCGGGCGCACGTTGTTTGGCGCCATGCCGCCCAAAGGGCAGGAGCTGGATGACCATTATTTCGGCACCATCAAGCCGCGCATTGCGGCCTTCATGCAGGAGCTTGATACCGAGCTTTGGCGCCTTGGCGTGCTGGCAAAAACGGAGCACAACGAGGTAGCACCCGCTCAGCACGAACTTGCGCCCATTTTTTCAACCGCCAACATCGCAGCCGACCACAATCAGCTCACGATGGAAGTCATGCAGAAGCTTGCAAAAAAGCACGGCCTTGTATGCCTGCTGCATGAAAAGCCCTTCGATGGCGTGAATGGCAGCGGCAAGCACAACAACTGGTCGCTCTGCACCAACACGGGTGTGAACCTGCTTGAGCCTGGCGATACGCCTTATGAGAACGCGCAATTTCTGCTTTTCCTCTGCGCTGTGATCAAAGCTGTGGATGAATATCAAGATCTGCTGCGCATCTCTATTGCAACTGCCGGTAATGACCACCGCCTGGGTGCAAACGAAGCGCCGCCCGCCATCGTTTCCATGTTCCTGGGGGAAGAGCTCGAAGGCGTGCTGGATGCGATTGAATCAGATACAGCCTATGATGCAAAGGAACACGTGCAGATGAAGATCGGCGTGCATGTGCTGCCGCGTTTCCCCAAGGATACAACGGACCGCAACCGCACCTCGCCGTTCGCGTTTACGGGCAACAAATTCGAGTTCCGCATGCCGGGCTCTTCGATATCCATTTCGGATGCAAACGTTGTGATCAACACGGCGGTTGCGGAATCGCTCAAACAATATGCGGACATTCTCGAAGCTGCATCGGATTTCAAGGCTGCGTTGCATGATTTGATCCGCGGCACGATTAAGAAGCACAAGCGCATCATCTTTAGCGGCAACGGCTATGACGACGCCTGGATTGCGGAGGCGGATCGCCGCGGGCTTTCCAACCTGCGCACTACGCCGGATGCGCTCAAGCATTTCCTGGATGAAAAGAACGTAGCGCTCTTTACCTCCCATCGCGTTCTAAGCGAGGCGGAGATCAAAGCGCGCCACGAGATTATGCTGGAAAGCTACTGCAAGATCGTTAACATTGAAGCGCTCACGATGCTCGATATGGCGAAAAAGCAGATCCTGCCCGCTGTGACCGCATATGCAGGGCAACTTGCTTCCGCCGCAGCGGCAAAACGCAGCGTCCTGGCCAGTGTGGATTGCACGTTTGAAGAGCATGCAATCTCCGATCTTTCGGACCTTTCCGCCAAGCTTTATCGCGAAACGCTCGCCCTTTCGGATGTGCTTGCCCTCGCAGCAAAGGCGCCTAGCCCCGAAGCGGCGGCCGATTGCTACAAAAACAGCGTAATTGGCGCCATGGCTGCGCTGCGCGCAACGGCGGATGCGCTTGAAACCATCACCGCAGCAGAGTATTGGCCGTTCCCGACCTATGGCGCGCTGCTGTTTGGGATCATTTAACGATTGCGTGCAAAAGACGCTTCAACACGTTCAGCGCCCTCCGGTTCGATGGCCGAAGGGCGCTGATGCATGAAGAGCACCTGCGAAATGAGGCGGCTTCCAAACATCCCTCCCATGTTTGGGAGGGACACTTTTGCTTATAACAAGCCATTCAACGCCCTTTGGCTCACCGGTCAGAGGGTGTTTCTTCTTTGCGCATGCGGTTGAGCACAACGGGAAGGTTTTCCCGCGCAGATGCGCTTAAAATCCCGATGGCCTGCTGCAAAATGATCTTTGTCGGCTCATCCAGCTTTTTGAGTTCGCGCAGCACGGCAACTGCGGTCCTTGGCCGGTTGAGGTCTGCAACCGTAACCGCACCCGAAGCCGCAAGCGCTGCATAAACGCCATCCACCAGCTTGCCCCGGTCTTCCGGGCTCATCTGCGCAAGCCATGCTTTGAGCGTAGAATCGATAAAATGGCTGCTGCGCGTGCGGCCATCCATGGGAACAAGGCCGTTATAGGCAGTTTCCCAAGAGTATAGATCGTGCTGCAAAAGCCAGGTATTCGTGCTGTGGATTACGGTGCAGCCTTCCTCATGCTGTAAAAGCATACCCACCACGGAGGATTGCGGCACAAACGTATGCACCCGGCCAAGCACGTGCTGAAACTCGGCGCGGGCAACCACTTCCGCTTGAAAGCCGGGCCCGTCATGGTTGTAAACGCTTGCAATGCGCGCCTGGATTTCAGCGCCGCAAAACGCCGCAGCATATACGGCGAGGTTGCCGCCTTTGGAATGCCCACCCGCGCGCAGGCTGCCTGGCAGCGCCGCCGCAGCAGCGCGGAGATACGCTACCGCATCCTGCTGCGCCGGCACAACCGAAAGGAAGCTCATGTTGAAATCCTCCTTCCAGCCAACGAGCGTTCCATCCGTGCCGCGAAAAGCCAAATAGGGCAGATCGTTTTCCAAAAGGATTGTAAGCGCCGCAAACTGCTTTTCCGCGACCGGGTCCAACAGGTTTACATAGCCGCAAAGGCGCGCGCCGCCAAAACGGCGGCTTTCCTTGAGCGCGCCAAGTAGGCGCGCATCCTCTGCCAGGCGGAAACGGCGCTGCGGCACGCCCGGGGTTTCCGGCGCCGATGGGTTTGCATCGGAAAGCTGGGCTTCGCTCTGCTGCACGCAGTTTAGGCAGCGGGCAGCCGCTTCCTTGAGGGAAACGCTTTTCTGAAATTCCGCTGGCACAAGCCCATCAAACGGGATATAGGAGAGGCGGCAAAGGATTAGGCTGTCCGCCTCATTCAACGGGGACTGATCGAAGCTAAGGTCGCCGCGCCAGGCAAGGTAATCGAATACGTTGGGCATCTACATTTTGCCTCCGCAAGAGCATTTTCATCTCCATTATACCACATCCCGTTCTCGGGGAAGCAGCAGCCCGCTCATGTTCCGCTCGCACCATAGTTGGAGAGCGCGCGGGCGGATGGGTCGTTGACGTTGCAACCTGCCCATTCCCGGTTGGGCATCCAGAAACCTGCAACCATATCCGCCTGGCCGGGGTAATACTTTTCAAAGAGCGTGCGGTAAAGCAAACTCTCTTTGGTAAACGGCCGGGCAAACGCATATTGCTTGCGCTGCTCCTCAAACACAGCATCCGTGTAACAGCACTCCGCATATGCCTTGAGATCATCTACCATCGAGTGCCCCACCGCATCGCTAAAGGCCGCCTTTTCCCGATAAAGGATATGCTGCGGCAGCCAATCCCCCTCAAATGCATGCCGCAAAAGATATTTCCCCTTTCCGTAAACGTTCATCTTTTTTGCCGGGTCGATGGCCATTACATAGTTCACAAAGGCGAGATCCCCAAAGGGTACGCGCGCTTCCATGGAGTTCACCGAAATGCAGCGGTCCGCACGCAGCACATCGTACATATGCAGCGCACGAATGCGCTTTTGTGCCTCCTTTTGAAATTCCTCCGGCGAAGGGGCAAAATCCGTATATTTATAGCCGAAAAGCTCATCCGAAACCTCGCCCGTTAAAAGCACGCGCACATCCGTCTGCTCATGGATTGCCTTACAGCAAAGGTACATGCCCATGCTTGCGCGGATGGTGGTGATGTCGTAGGTTCCAAGGTAGGAAATGAGCGTTTCAAGCGTAGCGAGCACCTGCGCGCGCGTCATGATGATTTCCGTGTGATCGCTGTGGAGATATTCTGCTACTGCGCGGGCGTATTTAAGGTCGATTGCATCAGCATCCATGCCGATGGCAAAAGTGCGGATGGGGCGATTGAGAAGCCGCGCGGCAATGGCGCAGACCAGGCTGCTGTCCAGCCCGCCGCTTAAAAGAAAGCCCAGGGGCACATCGGCATCCAGCCGTTTTTCCACGGCCGCGATAAGCCGCGTGCGGATGCCGGCGCAGACGGTTTCAAGATCGTCCGTGCAATAGGCGGAAACTGCTGTGGGATCATGATAGCACACAAACTTTCCATCCGCATAATAATGCCCTGGCGGAAACGGAAAAACATGCGCAACCAATCCCACAAGGTTTTTCGGCTCACTTGCAAACGCGATACCGCCATCCGGCAGATAGCCGTAAAACAGGGGGCGAATGCCAATGGGATCGCGCGCGGCGATCAAATGTCCTGTTTTCCCGTCATAAAGCACGAGCGCAAATTCCGCATCCAGTTTCTCAAACATGGCAAGGCCATATTCCCGATACAATGGCAGCAAAATCTCGCAGTCGGAATCGCTCACGAAGCTGTATTTTCCCTTAAGCTTTTCCCGCATGGCCCGAAAGCCGTAAAGCTCCCCATTGCATATCACAGCATCCTCCCCGAGGAAAAAAGGCTGCATACCCTCCGGCGCAAGGCCCATGATGGCCAGGCGATGAAAGCAGAGATACCCGGTTCGGGTCTGAACCATGCGTGACATATCGGGCCCGCGGGAAAGGGTCCGTTCAAAGCACGCGGCAAGCTGCGCAGGGGAAATGGTCTTGCTTTCCACACCCATGATGGAACACATAAAAAGCACCTCCGGATTTTATCCGCAGCCTATTCATCCTTATTTTAGGACGAATGCTGCGAAATCCGCGGTGCCACCTAATTTACTGCAATGGATGCAGTCACCTTCAAGGCTCTAACAAGCCCGGCGCAGCGTAACGTGCTGCCACCCCGTCGCCCCTACTCGCCCGAAGGCTTTGGGTTTGCTGCTCCCGAGTGTTCTTCGCGCAATGCCCTGTGCGGGATTCTCACCAACGCCCGCTCTCTGCAACCGGCCTTTTGCGGTACTTTTCTCGATCGTTGCATGTATGCTTCTGCATTTTAATGGAGCTTATGATATCACTGAGAAGCAGCTGCTGTCAACAGGATTTTTCATGGCACACAGCAAACGCTGAAAAATGCGCGCACCGGGAAGCACCCAAGCCATGGCTGTTGTTCAAAAAAGCAGGCTTTTGTCGCGCACTAACATTCGTAAGGTTGTTGCTGAAGAAAAGGCAGCAAAAACTGCCGCTCAATGTGCCGTCACCGTCGTGCAGAAAAGGCTCACCGTTCCCGTAGCAATGCTGCCATATCCTCTGGAAGCGGAGCTTCCAGCCGCAACTGCTCGCCGGTAAGCGGATGGGTGAGCCGCAGCGCAAAGGAATGCAGCGCGGGACGCGCGATGCGCACATCCCGCGTGCCGTAAAGCCAGTCGCCCACCAATGGGAACCCCAGCGCTGCCATATGGACACGAAGCTGATGCGTGCGGCCGGTATGCGGAATAAGGCGCAGCAGCGTTGCGCCGTTTGCATAGGCAAGTACCTCATATTCCGTGCGGGAAGGAGCGCCCCCGGGCTGTACAGCCCGCTGATAGGTTGAACCCTCGGCAAATCCGATGGGCAAGGTAATCTCGCCTTTGGCCGGGCGCACGATGCCGGCGGCAACGCCCCGATATTCCCGCTCGAAGCCGGGGGTATGCAGCATGCGGCGCAAAAGCTCATGCATATAGCCATTTTTTGCAAAGGTAATGATCCCCGTTGTGCCCCGGTCCAGCCGGCTTACGGGATGCGGAATGCAATCCGGTGGAAGATAGGCGGAGAGAGCGTTTTCAAGCGTAAGCTCTTCCGGATCGCGGTCGGACTGATGCACGGCGATCCCAGCGGGCTTATTTAGAATAAAAATATCTTGGTCTTCATAAAGCACGGTAAGAGGCGCGGGCATGGGCCGCGGGCGCGGAGCATCCGGCGCATCCCCGATCTCCGCCGTAAGCACATCGCCCGGATGCACGATGGCGGTTGTAAATGCGCGCTCGCCGTTGAGCAGGATCCCCGTTTCGCGCAGCTTGATCCTGCGGATCAGCGATTCGGACATGCGCAGTTCCCCTGCAAGCAGGCTTTTGATTGTACGTCCGGACTGATGTTCCTCTATGACAAGCGTAAGCGTACGCATGGGCGACCTCCTCAAGGGGTGGGTTACGCCCAAGTATACCATGTTTGGCCGCGCACAGGCTAGAGCTCTGCATCCAAATGCTCGATGGCAGCAAACATATCCTCATACATGAATTCAAGCATTAAGGATTCCACCGCAAAAGCAATGGGGTTCCAGCCAAGGCCTAAAACATAGCGGTATTGCGCTTGATACGCCTTGAAAGCAGCCGATCTGCGGACGCACATGGCAAGCCGCGTATCATTGAGGTTACGCAGGATGGATTCAGCGGTTGGGGCAGAAAGTTTTACCGGCATGGCAGTCCGCCTTTCCTATAGGATATACCTCAATCATATCACAAAATGCATGATTTGGGATATATCCCACACGATATATCGTAAATCCCAATAGACTGGATTACGATGTATTGAAACGGAGGAAAAAACATGACGGCAAAGGAGGCGGTTGGGCGGCGAATTATGGAGCTTTCTTCGCAGCACGACCTTTCAATCAACGGATTGGCCAACCGGGCGGGCATTCCGCCCACCACAATTTACAGCATGCTCAATGGGAAAAGCAAAAACCCGGGGATCGTAACAATCCAGAAGATCTGCGATGGGCTTGAAATCAGCGTGCGGGAATTCTTCAATTCCCCTTTGTTTGCAGATATAGACCCGGCTGTGCAGTAACCGAGAAACGGCGAAAAAGAGGAGGCAGCATTTTAAAAGCGCCCGCATTTGCAATGGTCCAGCAAAGCAGCACCCCGCGCAGGATGGTTTCACCTGTGACCTGTGCTATGCAGCGCTGTGCCTTGAAGATGCGGTTGAAGCAGCTTTGCACGCACATCGTTTTTGGCATGGCGATCCCGACTCCGCATAAGCACTCGCTACAACGCTTGAGAAAGCACAATGGAAGGGGCCGCTTGACATTGCGGTGACGAAACGGGCAGGCACCCTTGCAGCAGCCCAGCGCCGTGCTTTTGCAAAGGCGCTTTTTGGGCATGCGTTAGGCTCTCGCTGTGTTTTTTATGCAGCCTAAAGGCTTTTTATTGTAGCGCATAGGATTTTCGCGCCATAAGGGAGCTCTTGCGTATTTTAAAGCATCTCCTATGAGACGTACTTGGAAAGCCTTGCAAGCGATCTTCTAGGCCTTTAATTATCTTCGTCCGTTTTCCAAAGGGTGCTTTGAAGCGCGCAGCCGCCTCATTTTCAATGGCGCGTTGGAAGTGCTTTATGCGCAGCGCCTTTGGCAGAAGAAACGCCTCTATTTTCGGGGCGGTGCCTTGAAACGCATCGCCTTGAAGGGAGCAGATCGGAGCCGCTGCATTCTCATCGTCGCGAAGAACACCATAGCCGCCCTCCTCTTTCGCGCATCTGCCGCAGATCTGCCGCTTTAGGGGCCGCTTTCTCGAAGCTGCCATCCCAAACAGCAAATCCCCAAAATGCTTCGCAGTCTATATTGCAACATAGCATGCAGCAGAAGCCGGTTTAAGGGTATGCAAAAGCGCCCTTTGAGGAGCGCGCCTCAACCTGCCAAAAAGCGGCGGCGCCACATTTTTAAAGGCATGCCGGCCGCTTTGCGTTTTCAATGCCGCCGCTGGATCAAACAAAAAGGTTTCCACACACGCTCCCAAGCTCGATCGAAGTTTCCGGAGGGCTGCGTTTGCGAACCTTCATGAAATTTGGGGCACGCAAAAGGCGCCCCTTGGGAGAGCGCCTTTCATCTGCAAATTGCAAAAACTTATTTGACTTCCACAGTCGCGCCGACTTCCTTGAAAGCAGCAACGATCTTGTCGCACTCTTCCTTGGAGATGCCTTCCTTGAGGGGCTTGGGCGCGCCGTCCACCAGCTCCTTGGCTTCCTTGAGGCCGAGGCCGGTCAGCTCGCGTACCGCCTTGATGACCTTGATCTTCTCGGAACCAACATCCTTGAGGATCGCATCAAACTCGGTCTTTTCTTCCACAGCTTCAGCGGCCTGGGCGGGGCCAGCAACGGCCACAGCGGTCGCGGCAGCGGAAACGCCAAATTCCTCTTCGAGGGCTTTCACGAGCTCGGAGAGCTCAAGAACGGTCATCGCCTTGATATCGGCAATCAGTTGCTCTTTATTCATTGTGAGATATCCTCCTGTAAGTATTTTTTAAATAAGTTGGGCTGTTTGCCGTTTATTCGGCGGCGGGAGCGCCCTCGCCCTTTTGCTTGGCGATCTGATCGAGCACGATCGCGAGGCCGGAAATGGGACTCATCATGCTGCCCAGCAAGCGCGCGATAAGCACTTCGCGGGAAGGCAGATCAGCAAGAGCATCCATCGCATCTGCGCCGCTTACGACGCCGTTGATGATGCCGCCCTTCATTTCGCACTTCTTGTACTTCTTGATGGCTTCTTTGAGAATCTTTGCGGGTGCGACTGCGTCATCATACCCAAACGCGAACGCGGAAGGCCCTTTCAAGAAATCATGCAGTTTCTCGTCGATGCCGTCTTCCCTTGCAGCACGCTCAACGATGGAGTTCTTCAGAACCACATATTCAACGCCTGCCTTGCGCATATCGTTGCGCAGCGCCGTGACTTCCTCAACGGTGAGCCCGCGGTAATCGAACACGACCACAGATTGCGCCTTTGCGATCTTCTCTTTGACCTCTGCAACCTGCTGCGCCTTCATCTCAATGATCTTGGCATTTGCCATGGTTTTCACCTCCTTCAAAAATAAATCCCCTGCCGAAAGACAGGGGATGAAAACGCGCAAACGAATCTTGCGAAACTCCACCTCGGCGGGATATTAAGCCTTGCGGCACCTGCTGTCTTTGGCATATTCAGTTCCGAGGGTTACTTTATCACACAGCGCGCCGCTTGTCAACGGAAAAATGGGCTGAATTCCCGCTTTTTTGCTCTTTTTAACGCACTCTGCTTACACGCCGTTTTCCTCTTTGCCGGCCCCGTTTTCCCGCCGCCCCGCATCTTTGCCAAGGAGCGTTTCTACCACCGCGCAGAGGATCCCGCCGATCGGGAATACCGCCCATGCAGGGTGCCACAGGTTCCAGATAAATCCGCAGGCCAAAAAGATGGCTGTCGCGCAGAGCATGATTGCGCCGCTGATGCGCTCAGCCAGCGGTTCCCCGCCCGTTTGCGGGCGGCTGCTGCGGTTATAGGCTTCGGTATCATATTTGCTTTTTTGGAGGCCGGCATATACGATGAGCGGCACACCGATCGTGATACCAGCAAGCGCTACAGTACCCGCATACTGCTCCGCTATGGCAGTGCCCCAGGTTGGGCCTGCAAACTCCGCAACACCGACGCAGGCGATCACGCCAAGCAGGATCGCGCCGATTCCTGCGCAAAGCCGGGTGGTAAACGCCGCATTTGCCCGCCGGCATTCCGCGGCGCTATAGAGCGCGCCCACGCGGGGATGTTCCCGGCGGAAGCTCTCCAGGCGCGTGCCATAAAGCACAAAGAGCAGCACTGCGATGGTGACAAGGCCCAGCAGCACCATCATCATGATGCGATCGCCAACAGGGCCGGCGCCGCCAAGCGCCACAAGCAGCGTTACGCCAAGCAATATGAGTGCAACGCCGCCCGCAATCGCGCGCGAAAAGGCATTCATAAAGGGTTCGTAATCCGCATCGTCTTCCGAAGCGGCCGCATCTGCGCAGCCGCGCACCAGCGTTTCCAGATCGCAGCCAAACAGGTCGCACATCTGGAGCAGCTTTTCCATTTCGGGATAGCTTTGCCCGCTCTCCCACTTGGAAACCGATTGGCGCGTTACGCCAAGCGCTTCGGCGAACTGTTCCTGCGTGAGCCCTTTGCGTTTGCGCAGGAACTGGATATTCTCCGAACAAGGCATCAATACTCAACCTCCTGTAAGCGCATTGCTGCGCCGTTTCATGCCTTTGATTGTAGCAGCTGCGCCGCGCAACCGGAACCAATTTTGTGTTGCATTTTGCCCAAATTCACGCAACCGCAACGTTGCATTGCCTGTGTGCGGCCCTTTTTGAAACGTTGGGCGGGCACTGCTGCCCGCCCCTTCGTTCTAAGAGATTTGCTTTTTCCTCGCATCAGTCTACGCGGTGGAGGAAGAAATACAGCCGTGCGCCTTCATCAGCATCCACTTTTTCGTTTCCGCAAGTAAAAATGGTAAGGAAGGTATTATCCGGGCTCACGTTCGCGTTGAACGCAAACTCGGAAAGCTCAAGCTGCTTGTCAATCCATTCTTGCACGCCCTCCTCGGTCGTGCGCTGATTCTCGCTGCCCCACCAGGCATTGTCGTACAACGTATCCGAAAGCGATACGCCCGCTTCGGTTTCATACATGGCGAAAATCTCATAGCGGGTTTCCACGCCGTAGAGGTTCACCGTCCAAACGCGGTTGGCATAAACGTTGAAATCCGGAAGATCCACGAGCTCCATGTCGCAATATTTCTTTTGCAGGCAGTTGGTTTCGCCCAGGTTAAACTCCTGCAAATGGTGCAGCTGGTGGAACATCGAGCCCGAGGGGCGCGAGTTATGGCCTGTTACGGCATTGTTCCAGCCATAACCGTAGTAATAGGCATATACGGAGCCGGCTTCCTTTTCTTCCTTTTCAAACGAATGATTGTTATAGTACCACTTCCCGGTGCTGTCGAACATGATGGGATAATCGATGTTCGTGCCCTCGATCACGATGTAGCCAACCGTGTCCTCGTTTTCCGCATAGCATGCTTCAAACTTGCTTTCTTCCGTTGTGGTGGCGCGGTTCCAGTCGCCATATTGGGCGATGGTGCCCGTCCCGGCGGCATAGGCGCGGATCACGTTGGCGCCCGCGATCATGCGGTTGGCATCCGTGTAGGTATAGTAGGTTTTTTCTTCGCCATCAAGCGTGGCTTTGAACGTTTCGATCTTGGCCCAGTCTTCATCATCGCAGGCACGCGCAGCGCGCATCGCCGCAACGGAAAGCTGCTCGCCCTCTTGCAGGTAATTCATAATGGCCTGCGCATCATCTTCGGTAATCGCGCCATCGCCATTCACATCGCCCATGAGCACCACCGTAGCAAGGGGAGTGCCTTCTGCAGTGCATGCGCTAAGGCCCGTTGCGATAAGATCCGTTTCCGCAGCGGCAGCGCCGTCTTCCTTTGCAAAGAAAGCGGTCTCGCTGCCGGTAAGCGCTTTCAAAACGGGTGTTGCTTCCGCAATGGTCATGCCCGGGCGGAAGCCGATGAGGAACTGATCTTCCACATGCGGGCGCAGGAAGAAACGATCCACCGCGCACTGGAGGTCATCGTTCACGCCATAGCCTGCTGCGGTGCCATCCCGGTGCATCAAAACAACGTGCTGCGCACCTACGGATGCCGCAACCACATTGGTTTCAGCGGAGAGATCGACCGTTGTATCGGAAAGGGCAGCTACAACGGTGCCATCCGCTTTTACACCCACAACGCCAAACGCACCCGCCGCAACAGCAGCAAGGCCGTTCCAGGTAGAAACATCCGCACCGTTTGAAACGAGCGCCGTTCCCGTGTTCGTCAGCGCGGCAGCCACTTCGCCGCCCGCAGAAATCGCGGTCACATCCTTCCAAGCCGAAACATCCGGCGCAGTGCCTGCGCTCACGAGCGTACCGGAAGCGGTAAGGCCAAGCGTAAACGCATCGCCCGCCGCGACCGCAACGAGGTTGCTCCAGCCGCTCACATCGCACTGGCCATCTCTATTGTTGCCCACAGCAACGGCGGTGCCATCCGCCTTAAGGCCCACGATATGCGATCCACCCACAGCAACGCTGCTAAGGCCGGTCCATGCGGCAGCCGCTTCCCAGGAAGCGGAATCGGCAAAAGCTGTGCCATCCCCTGCCAGCAGGAGCCCGCCTTCAGCTGTGACGCCGGCGGTCACTATCTCTCCTGCCGCAATGAACACCACGTTCTTCCAATCCGATACATCTCGCTGGCCGACGGTGTCATGCCCTGCGGAAACGGCAGTGCCATCCGCACGAAGGCCCACGCTGTGCACGCTGCCGGCAGCAACCATGCCGATGGGCGCTTCGGGCTGTGCCAGGTTTAAGCCAGCCTCCGGGGTTTCTTCCGCGCCAGGCGTATTGGATGGCCCAACATCGATAGGCTGGTCACCATTTTCCCCGTTGTTGCAGCCAGCCATTGCAAATGCAACCAGCGCTGCGAGCAGCAGGGCGATCCACTGTTTCATTTTCATTGCGTTCCTCCTAAAAACATTGCGCGAAAATCTCGGCGCAAAACGCCGCACAAGAATACAAACGTATCATACCATAAAACGGTTGCACGCAGCAAACGCTCTTTCTTGATTTTACAACGCGTTCATAAAATTTGTCGCGTGGCGCAGGATTGCGTTTGTAGCGCCAAAATGCTTCGCGTTCCGTTTTACCGCATTCGCTTTCTTACTGTTTTTCATTTAAAATTTCGATGTTCTAACCAATGTTGTCCGATCTTCCCGCGCCAACTGCCCCCCTGCCCCGGTAGGGCAGGCATAAATGGCTGCGCGTTGCGCAACAGCATTGCGCAAATCGATGCTTTTCCCTCAGCGGTTCATGAACAATTTGTTACCTTTTCCCGGCTTGGTTGACAGGCCGGGATTTCTTGTCCTATAATTTTAGTCATAAAATTTATCTTTTAATCCATTTTTGTTTTAGGAGTCACTGCCATGCAACCGCACAAAGATCAACTCACCCCTGCCGAATGGATCGTAATGAACGCGCTTTGGGAGCGTTCCCCCATGACCCTATCCGAAACGATTGCCCAGATTGGAACGCGCGCTGCCTGGAATTACAAAACCTTTGCAGCCTACCTTGCCATCCTCGAAAAAAAGGGTTTCATTTATGCGGAAAAGCGCGGACGGGACAAGCTATACTGCCCAGCTGTATCCAAAACGGAATGCAGTGCGCGCGAAAGCCGCAGCGTGATGGAAAAGATTGAAGCACGCTCCATGCCGCTCATGGTAACAAGCATGGTACAAGCGTGTAACCTGCCGCTTGAAGATTTGAAAGAGCTGCACGATGCACTCACGCGCATGCTGGAACAGGAGGGCAATCATGAAAATGATACTTGAAGCGCTGCTTGAAATTTCTTTTTATGCAACGCTTATAGCAGGCGTAGTGCTGCTGTTCTGCTCGCTGATGCGCAAGCACATTTCTCCAAAGCTGCAATACCTTGCCTGGACGCTTGTGCTCATACGGCTCTGCCTTCCCATAACGTTGGAAACCGGGGTGCATTTTGAGGTCCTGTTCCCGGAACATGAAACAGCGGCAGCGTTGCCCGCCGCATCTGCTGCCCCTTTGCGCTCCGCATCTACATCTTCGCCGGGCCCGCAGGACGTCTTTGGCGGATATGCCGATATGCAGGGAGATCAAACCGCGCCACCACAAAGGGAAGCACTGCCTGTGTTGCAACAAGCGGAAACGGAGCAAGCAGCCGCGATGCCGGAGCGCAATCCTTATCTCGTTCTATTTTGGGTCTGGCTGGGCGGTGCCATTGCGCTTGCAGGCTGGATGGTTTTGGTAAAGCTGCGCCATCTTAAGCGTATGCGGGCGCTTCGGCAGGCCACGCCGCCTGCGCTGCAGACGCTCTATGCTCAGTGCTGCGCCATGTGCAACATTGCGCGGCCAGCCCCGCTCTGGGTTGTGCGCGCAACGATGTCACCCGGTATCGCGCTTTTTGGGCACCCGGTGGTGCTGTTCCCCGAGGCGCTGCTGCAGGATCTGCCCGGCGCACGCTATGCGCTGCTGCATGAGTTGACGCACCTTAAGCGCAGGGATCCCTGGATCTGCCTTCTGACGAACTTCGTACGCATTCTGTACTGGTTCAACCCCGCCGTTTGGTTTTCCTTTGCCGCGCTCTCTGCTTCCATGGAAGCAGCCTGTGACGCAGATGTGCTTGCGGCGCTTGTTCCCGGGGAAAAGCAGGGGTATCTTTCCGCCGTGCTTCGCCTGTTTTCGCTCGAGCGCCTACCCCAGCTCGGTATGGCGCAATTCCATACGCGGCGCGTTGCGCTACGCCGCCTGCAGGATGCCTTCCTGCCCCGCCGCACGGGGAAAGGCGCGCGTGCGGCTGCAGTCTTCCTGGCACTCATGCTCTTTATGTGCTGTTTTACGACTGCCTGCCAGCCCACGCCGGAAGAACCCATCGTAATCGCCAAAGACGGCGATACGCTCGATGAGCTTGTGCGTGCCACCTCCGCACCGCAGCCTTCTATCCTACCGCAGGGATCCCCCTCCGCCGTGCTGCGCGCGCGCATAGAAGCGCCGGAACGCTGGGTGCTCGCTCCCACGCAAATTGCAAGCGGAAAGCTTACCGTTGCCGCCGATGCACAAATCCTTCTGCCGGAAGTTGCGCAGATGCCTATCGCAGCTGCCCAACAGCGCCAGCTCACACAAGATGATATCGACCGCGTAATGCAGGTGCTCTTTGGGGATGGGCTCACTTGGTACGATGCCAGCATGCGGACAAAGGAAGAATTCGAGTTAATGCTGTTGCAGGAAAAGCAGTACCTTGCGGAGCTGGATCCCAGCGATCCCGACTATGACCTTATGAAGAGCAAGTCCGAATCAAGCATTGCAGTGTTGGAAAAAATGTATGCCGAAGCCCCTTTTGCGTCCGACCTCGCGGTTATGGACACAACCCTCCGCAGCATGGAAATGGGCTCCTTAAAATACAACGGCGTAGACATCAAAACGCGGATCGGGGAGGATACCTTTTACTTCACCGCAAGCGACATGGTAAACGGCTATTTAAACATCAAAGTCGGAATTGGGGAGAATTACGCCTCCAGCTATTCCGGCGCCCAAACAGATGCGCCGTTTGGGGTTTCCATGCGTGCCGAAGAAGCCGCTGCCCAAGCGTCTGCGATCGTTTCCCAGCTCACGGATGAGCTTACGCTCTGCTTTACCGCCCCCGCCGTAACCTTTTCGGAAAACACGGCACGCTCCTGGGGCTGGGGCTGTGTTTTCATGCGAAACATCAACGGCGCGCAGACGCTCTATACCTGCGAGGATGTGGGCAGCAACATGGAATCAGAGCTTTCCGCCCCCGTGCGCTATGAAAAGATCATCCTCGTGCTGGATGACACGGGTTTGCTCAGCTTTGAATGGACGAGCCCCATGACCGTTACCGCCGTTGAAAATCCCGATGCAGCGCTTCTCCCGTTTTCCGAAATCGCTGCGCGCGCGATGGAGCAGGTGCCCCTTTCCTACGCTTATCTGCAAGAGCAGGATATCGGCGCACAGATCACGTTCTACCGTGCAGAGCTCGGGCTTATGCGCATCGCACGCCAGGATGCGGGAAGCTACTACTTCCTGCCCGTGTGGCATTTATACAGCGAAGTCACGCACAGCGATGCATATTATGCGCAATATGGCAAGCCCGAAGATGCCGAACGCGTTTTGGTGGGCGAGGACGGCAGTTACCTCGGCGGCATGTACGATGGGTATATTCAGAATTACGGTTCGATCACCCTCAACGCACTTGACGGCAGCATAATCGATAAGCATCTTGGCTATTAGGGAACCACAGGAGATCTGCACATTTTGCGTTTCCCCTTCCTAGGATCTGCGTTCGCCAACCCATTTAGCGGGAACGCCAGCCCAGGGGCGGACGAATATGCATGCGCTGCGAAAACGCCCCCGCATTCCATCTGCCATCGGATGGATTCGCGGCCGCACCATCCCGGCTGCTTGCGCGCCTCCAGCGGCAAAGAACGCCCTGCGCAAGCGCTGCGCTAGGTTCCCCCTGCAAATGCTCAACGCCATGCGCTGCATTCTGAAACGTTAACGGGGTTGGGCAAAACGTATCACTGGCAGCCCCACTTGCTTCCGCAAAATGAAAAGCAATCGAATTTACAATTTCTTTACACTTTGATGTGGACTTATTATCATCCTTCATGCGAAACTTAGCATATTAGAGCAAGGAGATTTTTCATGCGCACGATCCGTTCGAACATCCATCAAGCCTTAACAGGGCGTGGCTTTCCGGTAGCCATGCTGGGTGCGGCACTCGTTTTGCTGCTTTCGAGCATCGAGCGGATCATAGCCGGATTCCGCGCCCCGGATCTTCTTAGCTTCGGGTATCACAACGATCTAATTGAGCAGGCGCTCGCAGGGGAAGCCATGACGCTTGCCCTCCCCATCCTTGCCGCGCTGCCCTATACCGCTTCGCTTGTTGAGGATATAAAAAGCGGGTTCTATAAGGCCTATCTTCCGCGCACAACGATCGTAGACTATTTGGCCGGAAAGGTTCTGGCTTGCGCGCTCGCGGGTGGCCTTGCGCTGCTTGCGGGTGTAGCGCTTGCCTGGGGTGTTTGCGCACTCATGTTTTTGCCCAAAGAGCTGCCGCCGGCCAGCGTGGATGCGCTTGGAAACAGCCTGCGCTATGTCTCCCCCATCTGGGGTAAGCTTTTGCTCGCATTTGCTTCCGGCGGCTTCTGGGCCGTGCTGGGCATGCTCTTCGCCACGCTCACCATGAGCCGCTATATGGCATATGCATCGCCGTTTGTGATTTATTATGTGCTCATTATCCTCTATGAGCGGTATTTTGATTTCCTGTATATTTTCTATCCCAAGGAGTGGCTCAACCCTTCTCCGCTTTGGGAATACGGCAATGCGGGCGTGCTTCTCGTTGTGGGGGAGCTTACGCTCATCGCGGGCGTGCTGGCCGCTCGCGCAGGGAGGAGGCGCATTGCGGATGGGTAAATTTTGGGCCAGTGCGCGGCAGGTGGGCGCCGTTGCACAATATAATTTCCGCTGCTGGCACAAGAACCCACGCATTTTTCTTACGTTTGCGCTCGCGTTCGTGCTCTGTTTTCTGCTCTCGGATAAGGCGGTGCGCTTCGCGGAGGAATATGAAACCACCATGCAGCTTGTGGAAGCCTTCATTTGGACGTTCGGGGACAGCAATTCGATTCTGCTTTCCTCGCTCCTGCTCCTGCTGTTGTTTGCGGACATGCCGTTTATCACACCCGGCACGCCATTTTACCTAATGCGGATCAACCGTAAAACCTGGGTCGCAGGCCAGGCGCTCTATATCGTTGCGGCAACGTTCCTTTACCTGCTGTTCATCCTTGCTGCAACGAGCCTCGTTTGCATGCGCCAGAGCTTTATCGGCAACATGTGGTCTGAAACCGCAGCCATTTTAGGCTATTCCGGCGCCGGGCAAGCGGTCGCCCTGCCGGCGCTCGTAAAAACGCTTGAGATGAGCCGCCCTTATGCATGCATGGCAGCGATCTTTGTTTTAATGCTGCTCTATACGCTGCTTATGGCGTTTATCATGCTGCTGTTCAACCTCTGGAAAGGGCAGCTCGCCGGCATTGTAAGCGTATTTTCTTTCTCCTTGTTCGGCTTCCTGCTCAACCCGCAAACGATCAAGGCGCTCTTTCAACTGCCGGATGAGCTGATGTACCGCGCCAACGTGGCCGTAGGCTGGCTTTCGCCGCTTAACCACGCCACCTACCATATGCACAATTTCGGCTACGATCTGCTTCCGCGATTGTGGCAGACGCACCTTATCTTTGGCGTGCTGATCGCGCTTTGCTTCCTGCTGGCGCTGCGCGCAGTTCGGATGTATAACTTCAATTTCACCGGCACGGAAGCGGGCGGCGCTTAAAGCAAGCCGCGCGCACGGCCGCTGCAACAGGATGGATTGGGATGGAAAAGAGCAAAAGCATCATCTCCGTACAGGGCGTATCAAAGGATTTCGGGCACGAACGCGTGCTGCACAATATAACACGCGATTTTGCGCGCGGCAAAATCCACGGTATCGTGGGGAATAACGGAAGCGGCAAAACCGTGCTGATGAAGTGCATCTGCGGGTTCCTTATCCCAACGGAAGGGAAGATCTTCGTGCACGGGAAGCAGGTGGGCCGGGAGGTAGACTTTCCGCCGGGGCTCGGGGTCATCATTGAAACGCCCGGCTTTTTGCCGAATGTTTCCGGAATAAGGAACCTCGAAATCCTCGCTTCGCTGCAAAAGAAAGTGGGGCTTAGGGAAATCGCCGCCGCTATCCGGCGCGTTGGGCTGGACCCGGAGCTCAAAAAGCCCGTTGGAAAATATTCGCTCGGCATGCGGCAGCGCCTGGGCATCGCGCAGGCCATCATGGAGGATCCCGAGCTTCTTATCCTGGACGAACCGCTCAACGGGCTTGACAAGCACGGCGTAAAGGAGATGCGCGATTTAATCCTCGGCTTAAAAGAGGATGGGAAGACCATCCTGCTCGCAAGCCACAACCAAGGAGACATCGATGCGCTCTGCGACACAGTCTGCGAGATGGACGCAGGCAGAATGACCATACTACGGGAATAATGCTGGAGGGAATCATGAGAAAGATCGTCGCCATGCTGCTTCTGCCGCTCGCGTTCCTGCTGCTTTGCGCCACGGATGTACGCGCGGAAGGGAACGCACTCTATATTGACACCACCTATGACTGCGATGGCAGGGGCGGAACCTACGAAGGGGGATATGTGCCCGCTGTGGAAGGGGGGCAGGCCCGGTTCGTGCTGCCCCTTCGGGCGCAGGATTCTGCCATTCCCTCCATTACCGTTACGCCGGAAATCAGCACGGAAGCTTCCTCCCCTTTTGCCTATGGGAATTATCAATTCACCGTGTATGCTTCCGCGCCAGGGCCAGAGGACCCAAACCGCGACAACCTGTTCGTAATCTCCCTCAACCTGCCTCTGAAGGCAGACAGGATCAACGGGACCTATCCAGTTACGTTCCAGGTGCGCTACACGGATTCCACCGGAGCGCAGCAATCCCAGGCATTCCCGGTCTATGTTACCATTTCCGACGGCACAGATCCCAACGCGCCGCAGCCGAGCGAGGCTCCCGCAGGCCTGCTCTCCATCGATGGGGCGCACCTCTATGCCGGCATGGATAAGCCCTATGCCGACGGTTACATGCCGCGCGTGGAAAACGGCTCGGCGTTCATCGTGCTTCCGCTTGTGGGCGTCACCTATGATGGGCGCGTTACCGTTACCGTGGATCTTGGCGCCACTGCGGACAGCCCCTTCCTTTATGGAAATTACAGCCAGACTGCCACGCCGCAGGGCTGGGGCAGCCTTTACCTGTTTTCCTTTGAGATCCCCCTCGCGCACGACCGCTACAACGGCTCCTATCCCGTTACGCTGCGCGCTGAATACCTAAACGCACGCGGCGCACAAACCCAGCAATCCTTCACCGTCTATGTCACGATCACCGATGGCAAAACACCGCCCGACCCCAACGCTGTGGAAAAGGTGGAAGCGGAAAAACCGGAACTGTTCATTTCCCAATGCGCAATTGCACCCGAAACCGTAGGCGGGAACGAAACGTTCACCGTGGATGTAACGATTGAGAATATCGGCAATATCCGCGCGCGAAGCGTGAAGCTTTCCTGGGCAAGCAGCGAACCCGGCATTTTGCCTGTGGAAACGGCCAACGCGCAGCTGCTTGAAAACATCGCCGCCGGCGAAAGCGCGCATGCATCCTTTGCGATGAAAACCACAAAGGATGTGTTGGCCGGCAGCCAGCCCTTCACGGTCACGCTGGACTACGTGGACCTTTATGGGGGTACCTATTCCACCGCGCGCGAGTTCCTCGTGCACATAACGCAGCCCGTTGAGCTCTCCTATGACGCCATCTCCGTGCCCAAGGAAATTACCGCAGGGGAAACGCTCTCACTGCCTGCCAACGTGTTCAACATTGGGAAAGCGCCGCTGCGCAACGTTTCAGTCTCCGTATCGGGCGCAGGTCTTTTCCCCACCTCCACGGTATTTCTGGGCGACATAGCGCCCGGCGAAGCAGGTTATGGGCAGATGGAAGTTTTTATCGGCATGCTCTCCATGACGGAAGGTTACACCGAAAGCTACGGCCAGACCCACGGCCTTTATACGATTACCTACTACGACGATGCCGACACAGAGTATACTGCGGAAACCACGTTCACGCTGGAGATCAAGCAACCTGTCATCGAAACTGACACCCAGCCGGAGGAAAACCAGAGCCCTGTTATACAGTGGTGGGCCGCCGTGCTCGTGGGCCTTGCTGTCATCGCCATCCTCGTAAGCGGTATCATCGTATCGCGGTTCATTCGCGCGATGAAGATGCAATAACACCAAGCTGCCGGGAAACCTAGGCATGCCATTGCCCACGCTCTGCCTGCCTTCCGTTGCGGCTTTAAAGGGCGCGCAACACGCCTTCCGAATTTCCCGCTTATGCCGGCGCAGTTACAACAAGCCCCTCCGTTAAGGCGGATATCGCCTTAAAACAGGCAATGGTGGGGCAGCTGCATTCTACCATAAGCGCCTTTCCGCGCATCTGCTGCAAATCTACCCGCTTCAAGGGCGCAGTATCGGTTCAGCCCATTTGTTCTGGCGCAAGGCTCCCCCTTTTACGGCCGGCCGGCGCAGCACCAGGGTGAATCGGATCGAAATTGGCCGGCGTTTTCTGCCGCCTGCACTTTGCGCATGGGGTTCTGCCGGCGTCCTTTACGCATAAGCAGCGCTTGTGCAAGCGCCGGCATCGCAGGAATCCCCTCCCAGATATACACGAAGGCCCGCAGGTGCCATGCGGGCCTTTTGCGGTCTGAGTTTCCCTGGATGTAGAGGAGATTTCCAAGGTTGGACGCGCCCTGTTTCGTTTTGGGCTGCAGCCTTGGGCATCGCGTCCGGCAAGCTTATAGAACCATATACCTGCTCAGAAGCATTTTTCCCAGCTTACGGGATACAGTTTTCATCCATGCGTTTCCCCGCGCCCAAATCGTTTCATGCAAAAGCGGAAATGCCGAAGGCCCGCGCAAAAGGCGAAATGTTTCTGGTTGCGGATGAATATCTCTGAAGCGCTGCGAAAGTTTCCATCGCTTATGCCGCCTGTTTCACGCTTTATAAACGGGCATTTCGGCATGAGGATAAATTTCCAGCCATGCTGGGCTGCTGATCGGTTCTCGCTTCGCTTTTTCCCATGCAGGTAAAGCAAGCAGCCGGCGCCTTTCGCGTAGCAAAAACGCGAAAAGCGCCGGCTGCTTGGGCCGTTTTGGGGAACAGCACCCAGGCTCCCTGCGGGGCATCCCCCCGATTTCAGCAGGCTGCGGCCGGCTTTTCATATTCCAGCACGAGCACGCGGTCGCTGCCCAAGCTGTCCGGCGTGAGCGTGGCTTCGCTCTGACGCATGCGGTGGATCGCGCAGCCCTTAAGTAGGTTAAGGAACGATGCAAGCTCGCCCAATTCAAAGCTGAGCTGCTCGGTTTTATAATGCATGGGCACAAACACCTTTGGGTTTACCAGCTGCGCAAGCTGCAGCGCTTCCTTTGCATCGATGGTAAACACGCCGCCAATTGGTGCAAGCAGCACATCCACCTGCCCGACTGCGGCAAGGGTAACCGCATCCGGAAGATGCCCAAGATCGCCCGCATGCAGCAGGCGCAAGCCGTCCATCTCTACAAGGAACATGATGTTGCGCCCGCGCTTTGCGCCGCACTCCTTGTCATGCCAAGTGGGGATGCCTGTGATGCGCACACCTTTAACCTCGTGCACGCCAGGTTCAGTGATACGCACAGGATCTCCCAGCGCAGCCTCAAAATAGTTGTGATCATAGTGGTCGTGGCTCGCAGTTACGGCATCTACCGCAACGGGCCCGACCGTATAGCCTGTGCTCGGCGCACAGGGGTCCATCAAAATCCGCACGCCGGCTTCGCTGGTCAAAAGGAAACAAGAATGGCCTAACCATTTCAAAATCATATTTTTATCCTCAACTTTCTTAATAAAATCCCATTTCAAATGCCGGGTAAGGCAAGCGCAAGAAGGCGCGCAGCGCAGCGGCCCAGAGCCCCGCAGCGAGAGAACAGTTCTGCCCGTTCCCGCGGCGGCAGTTCACGGCCCA
>JABLTO010130718.1_pt1 | contig 45821 bp, 41 predicted proteins | sample 7160091 | NCBI WGS metagenome assembly JABLTO01 (sample SAMN14651225, study PRJNA627086) | human gut metagenome | isolation source: feces | host: Homo sapiens
CAGATGCTGGGGGCGGTCAAGGATAAATCAGCAGGTATTTTGAAAATCGAGCCAAAAGACGCCGACGGAAACCCGATCACCAATTACGAAGACCATATCATCTACGACGGCGATAAAGAAGTCAAAGCCTGGTACGCAGTGGCATCTTATCTGGAGTCCTTCGCAGACGACCAGATCCCATCGTATTACAGCAAGGCTCAGGGACGAAAGACGAAGATCGACAGCTGGTCGCCGGTAGAGATCTTCAAGCAGCCTAATAAGATCGCAGGGATGGCTGCCGGCCTTGTTGTGATTCTGATTGTGATCGCCGGGGGGGTCGTGTGGATCGTGAAGAGGAAAAAGTTGAAAAAAGGAAGATAATAGAGTATTATATACACAATTGAGTTATAGAGTTTTTTTAGTTCTATAGAGTGCCAGAACGAGGAGAAGTACCATGAAACAACACATCGCAAAATTACTTGTTTTTCTTATGCTGATAACGACAATGATCGTTCCGGCAGATTTGAGTTTCGCAGAGTCGGGAAATGAGAATACGACACAGACGGAAGAATCAAATGATCCACAAAAAGAATTTGATTCGACACAGGAAACTTCTGCGAAGTCTACGGATGATGAAAAGAGCGTTGAAAATGAATCGTCACCTAATTCTTCAGCTGCAAAAGAAAGCATTATCGCTGCAGAAAATGACCAGTTAGAAGAGACCGTGACAGAGAGAATGGAGTTCCTTTATATTGAGTCAAAAGAACTGGTTGCTCCCGGAACGCAGAACATCGTTGTTTCCTGGAAGGAAGCCATTGACGATATTCAAAATATGGTTCTGGTGTATGAAAATGAACAGGGTAAGACATTTACTTTAAAAGAATCAAAACGAAACGATGAATCTATAGTATTTACAAAGGATTTTACTGCTTCAGAAGCGGGTACATACAAGATCAAAGGTGTACAATACTTTGTTGGAAATGAAGAAAAGTATTTTGCTTTTGATGATGTGGAAATTGCCGCATCATTTAAAGTGGTAAAAGGAGAAGCTATAGAAGATGACGCTATTGCAAAAGTTGAAGTGGAATCTGATGGTACTGTCGATAAAAAAGAAGTAAATGGAGAAATAAAAGATGCCGTTACATCAACTGATGCCGCTCCAAAGGCGCAAACAAAAACAAGACGTGCCAAGAGCAGCAATATTGTTGTTGTTCTTGATCCGGGTCATGGTGGGAGCGACTCAGGTGCTACACGAGGTTCTGTGTATGAGAAAAATATAAATTTCAAGGTGGCACAGTACTGCAAGGCAGAGTTGGAACAGTACTGCGGTGTTACAGTATATATGACTCGCACAGGGGATACGAATCCTTCCTTACAGGAAAGAGCGCAGATTGCAGCAAATTATGGTGCTAATATTCTGGTAAGCATTCATCAGAACTCCGGGTCTTCCTCAGCATATGGTGCAGAAGTATACTATCCAAATCGCAATTATAAACCAGCGATAGGAGACAGCGGCAAAGCGGTCGCTGATTCTATTCAGAAAGAACTGGTTAGCCTGGGATTAAGTAATCGTGGTACGAAAATCAGAAATACAGCAAATGGCTCAACCTATGCGGATGGTTCTTATTCAGATTATTACGGGATCATTCGCAACAGTAAAAATTTAGGCATTCCAGCTATTATTGTGGAACATGCCTTTCTTTCTAATGCGAGCGATTATAACAACTTCCTCAGTAGCGACAGTAAACTGCAGAAGCTGGGAATTGCAGATGCGACAGGGATTGCGAAGGCATTTGGGTTGCGTAAGTCAGGGCTGTTTTATGATGGGACAGGGTGGAAGTTTTTAAATGATGACAAAACTTACTTTCAAGATGGCTGGAAAACTATTAATGGAAAAAAGTATTATTTTAAAGACGAGTATGCCCTGATAGGGTGGCAGATTTTAGATGGAAACAAATATTACTTCATGCCAGATGGATATGCAATCACAGGTTGGTTCAGCTTTGGAAGTATTCGATATTATGCAAACGATAAAGGTGTTGTACAAAAGGGAATGCAGCAGATTTCCGGGAAGTATTATTATCTTGGAGAAGATGGTGTAATGCAGACTGGCTGGAAAACTTTGAATGGAGACAGATATTTTTTCATGCCAGATGGATATGCAATCACAGGTTGGTTCAGCTTTGGAAGTATTCGATATTATGCAAACGATAAAGGAATAGTGCAAACTGGGAATGTAGTGATTGATGGGAAAGTATATAGATTTAATTCTGATGGAGTTTTAATTGAAGGAGTTGAAATAGGGGGACAAACACAAACAACGGTTCGCCAAATGATCAAATATTATAATTCGAAAGGGAAAAAATATCCTTCAAAGACATATGCATCTAAGGGCGCTACAGATATAGAGGCGTTTTGTGAAATCTATTATGAAGAATCTCAAGCAGAAGGAATTAGAGCAGAAGTTGCTTTTTGTCAGGCAATGAAAGAAACTGGATGGTTGCAATTCGGCGGAGATGTGAAAGTATCACAGTGTAATTTTGCCGGAATTGGTGCGACCGGTGAAGGTATTTCCGGAGCATCGTTTAAAGACGTTCGCACAGGAGTAAGAGCACAGATTCAGCATTTAAAGGCATATGCGAACACGTTACCATTAAATAATGCTTGTGTAGATCCGCGCTTTAAGTATGTAAAAAGAGGAAGTGCACCATATGTGGAATGGTTAGGAAAAAATGCCAATCCAAATGGAGTTGGATGGGCACCAGCAGCGGACTATGGGACAAGTATTGTGCAGATGATAGATAAGCTGTTATCATATTAGGAGTGATTTTAAGCTCAGCTTCCATGTATGGAAATATTGAATACTTGGAGGCAATATGGTAGAATGAGTTTATATGTAGATTGAGTAGTGAGATAGAAAGAAGACTATGAATTCAAAATATATCAGAATTTTTATACTTATCATAGTGGATGCGATTATTGTAGCATTTAGTTCGATTGTACCGCTAGCGCTTCGTTTTGGCATTTTTACCATGGATATTGCTTATTTAGAACCTGCAATCAAATGCTTGCCAGCTGATATCCTTATCACAATCGGAGTGCTAACTGCGTTTAGGCTATATAATCGTGTCTGGTCTTATGCAGGCATTGACGAGATGATTTCTGTATTAAAGGCTTCTTTTGTGATAGAAGCTCTATATGTCGTATACAGAATTTTTACTAATGTAGATATGCCCAGAAGTTTCTATGTTTTTAACTGGGTATTTTTATTTGTGCTATTAGCAGGTTCCAGAGTTTCGATCCGTGTTTGGAGACAGTTTTGGAGAAAGTATGAAAAAGCGGAGAGTCTCCGCAATGTTATGATTGTCGGTGCGGGATCTGCAGCATCGCTTTTAATCAAAGAACTTCAGTATGGACCTGGAGATTCCAAGGTCGTATGCATTATTGATGATAATCCGGCAAAAAAAGGAAAGTATATTCATAGTATTCCTATCGTGGGAAATCGCACGGATATCCCGTATATGGCGAAGAAGTATCATATTGATGAAATCATTATCGCTATTCCATCAGCATCTCCGACAACGGTTAGAGAGTTGCTGTCTATTTGTCAGGAAACTGATGCTCGTTTAAAACGGCTTCCGGCGATTTCATCTAGTTTGACTTCGTCTCTCAGCCAGACAGTGAGAGAAGTGAACTATGAAGACCTGCTAGGGCGTGATGCTGTTGTGATTGAAAATTCGGAACTGGCAAACTTTGTAGCTGGAAAGACGATTATGGTCACTGGCGGGGGCGGAACCATTGGTTCAGAACTTTGCAGACAAATTGTAGCGAACAATCCAGGCAAACTTCTGGTGATCGATATTTATGAGAATGGAGCGTATGAGCTTCAGATGGAATTGAAACAATACTATCCAGATGCAGATGTGGAAGTATTGATTGCTTCTGTTCGGGACTATGATCGCATGGAAAACATATTCTCAACATATAAACCTGATATTATTTATCATGCAGCAGCGCATAAACATGTGCCACTGATGGAATGTTCTCCGAATGAGGCAGTTAAGAATAATTGTATGGGAACATGGAATATGGCAAAGTTGGCGGACAAGTATAGTGTACGTCGTTTTGTGTTGATTTCAACGGATAAAGCAGTTCGTCCTACTAATGTCATGGGGGCAACGAAGCGAATCTGTGAAATGATTGTGCAGACATATAATCGTAAATCCAAAACAGAGTTTGTTGCGGTGCGATTTGGCAATGTTCTAGGTAGCAATGGATCGGTTATTCCTTTATTCTTAAAACAAATAGAAGCAGGTGGGCCGGTGACATTGACCCATAAGGAAATCACGCGTTTCTTTATGACCATACCGGAAGCTGTCTCTCTCGTATTGAAAGCTGGCTTGATGGCTAAAGGCGGTGAAATCTTCGTCTTGGATATGGGACAGCCTGTTAAGATTTATGATTTGGCAGTCAATTTGATAAAAATGAAAGGCTATGTTCCAGGACGTGATATTAAAATTGAAATAGTGGGACTGCGGCCAGGCGAGAAGCTTTATGAGGAACTCCTCATGGCAGAAGAAGGACTGCAGAGCACAACTAATGATTTGATTTTTATAGGACAACCGATAGAGTTAGACGATATGAAATTCCTAGATCATCTAGACCAGTTGATCCAGACAGCTTACCAAAATGGGGATAGTATCAAAACTGCAATTAAAAAAATATGTGATACTTATCAACCCAAATAATTTTAAAGGAGTGCGGGATGTTTGATATAACAGATGTAAACCCATTGGAAAATAAAGTGTGGCTCAGTTCACCAACCATGCATGGTGAAGAACTGCAATATATGAAAGAAGCTTATGACACCAATTGGATGTCTACTGTTGGTGAAAATATCAACGAAGTAGAACGGATTTTCAGCACAAAGATTGGTCGTCAGTATTCCGTTGCATTATCCTCTGGAACTTCTGCATTGCATATGGCGGTTAGGTTAGCGGGATTTCAAGTATATGGTGCTCCGAAAGTGGAGCACGGTGCAGTAGAAGGGAAGCGGGTCTTTTGCTCAGATATGACTTTTGATGCTACTGTGAACCCAGTTGTATATGAAGGAGGAATACCTGTATTCATTGATACTGAACGAGATACATGGAATATGGATCCGGTTGCTTTAGAAAAAGCTTTTGAACTTTACCCGGATGTTCGTATCGTGGTTTTGGCACATTTATATGGTGTTCCGGCGAAAATAGATGAACTGAAAGCTGTTTGTGAGAAACATGATGCAATTATCATTGAAGATGCTGCAGAATCATTAGGGGCCACTTATAAAGGAATCCAGACAGGAATTTTCGGGGAATATAGTTGTATCAGCTTTAATGGGAATAAAATTATTACCGGCTCTTCTGGGGGAATGCTTTTAACCGATAGTAAACTTGCTGCTGAAAAAGTTCGAAAATGGTCTACGCAGGCACGTGAAAAAGCAAGCTGGTATCAGCATGAAGAATTAGGATATAATTATCGTATGTCTAATGTGATTGCTGGTGTTGTGAGAGGTCAAATTCCTTATTTAGAAGAGCATATTGCACAGAAAAAGGCCATTTATGAACGATATCAAGAGGGCTTAAAAGATTTACCTGTAAGCATGAATCCGTTTGAAACAAAAATTGCAGTCCCCAACTATTGGTTATCTTGTATGCTTATTGATTCTGACGCCATGTGCAAACAGGTACGTTCAGACAGCGATGTATTGTATTGCCCAGAATCAGGAAAAACCTGTCCAACAGAAATTTTAGATGCTTTAGCAAGCATTAATGCGGAGGGAAGACCTATTTGGAAACCGATGCATATGCAGCCGATCTACAGAATGCATGGATTTGTGACCCGAACAGGGAATGGAAGAGCAATGACGAATGCGTATTTAAATAGAAATGTTTTTGATGTTGGAATGGATCTTTTCCATAGGGGACTATGCTTGCCGAGTGATAATAAAATGACGGAGGAACAACAGGATAACATTATTTCTGTAATTAGAGGATGCTTTAAATAGCAAATTAGTTGAGAGAAATTATGGAATACAAACAGTCTTTTTATGATAAATATGTAAAACGTAGCATCGACGCTATCTTGTCGTTAGTCGCTATTATAATTTTAAGTCCGGTGCTAGCTATAGTAGCACTGTTAGTGCGAATCAAGTTAGGTGGCCCGGTGATTTTTAAGCAACAACGCCCAGGTTTGAATGAAAAAATATTTACGATGTATAAATTTCGAACTATGACAGATGAGCGAGATGCAGATGGGAATCTTCTGCCCGACGAAGTCCGCTTGACGAAATTTGGAAAAGCATTACGGGCTACGAGTCTGGATGAATTGCCAGAGCTGTTTAATATATTAAAGGGGGATATGGCAATTGTTGGACCGAGACCATTGCTGGTACAATATTTGCCATTATATAATGCACAACAGAAAAAAAGACATTGTGTAAGACCAGGAATTACAGGGTATGCGCAGATTAATGGAAGAAATAGTATTTCATGGGAAGAAAAATTTGATTATGATATATATTATGTTGCTAATATTGCAATTACTTTAGATATAAGTATTCTTTTTAAAACATTCAAGACTGTAATAAAGCGAGATGGGATTAATAGTGAGTCAGATGCCACAATGGAAGATTTTAAGGGAACGATGAAGTAGAGAGGAAGTGGATTATATGAAAGATTTGATTTTGGTGGGAGCTAGTGGTTATGGTCGTGAGATTTATGATATGATAGAAAGGATTAATGATCGTAAACACGTGTATAATGTGATTGGGTTCATAGATGATAATCCTGAGATTTGGGGTACAAAAATCAATACAGTTCCAGTTTTAGGTGGCGTGGAATATGTAAAGGAACATTTTAAAGAGGAATGCATGTATGCGGTACTTACTATTGCAGCGGCAGATATAAAAAGAAAGATAGTTAATGAATTGGATGGATACGTTACATGGGAGACTTTGATTGATCCAACTGCAATTGTTTCCAACTATTGTTCAATAGGAAAAGGAAGTTTAATTGGAGCTTTTTCACAGGTGGGTCCAAACTCAAAAGTGGGGAATTTTTGTAGTGTTCTGTATGCATGTAGTGTAGGACATGATGCTCAGTTAGAAGACTATGTATCAATAATGGATTATTGTGATATAACCGGATATGATTACTTGGAGGAGGGTGTGTATTTAGGTTCTAGTGTGGCAATTTTACCGGACATAAGAATTTGTAAAGATTGTATAATTGGAGGAGGGGCAGTTGTAGTGAAGAATATTGTGGACAAGGGCACTTATATAGGAGTGCCTGCAAAAAAAACAAGCAAGTAAAAGAGGTTATTATGAAAGTCTGGATTTTAAATCATTATGCTACAGATATGTATTTTGATAGCGGAGGTCGTCACCATAGTTTGGCTAAATACTTAATAAAACTAGGTCATGATGTAAAGATTTTTTGTGCAAATACAGAACACAATTCTTCTCGTATAGTTGATACTAAGGGCTGTTTATATGTGGAGAGAATAGGAGAAGATTCGGTTCCATATGGATTTATTAAAACTCGCTTATATCATGGAAATGGGAGAAATCGTATATTAAACATGCTGGACTATTATCGAAGGATAAAGAAAGTTTTGCTGAATAAAAACACTGGATTTGGAAGACCTGATATTATTATTGCATCTTCAGTACACCCCTTGACTCTACTTGCCGGAGAAAAAATAGCACGAAAGCTAAATGTTCCATGCATTTGCGAAATTAGAGATTTATGGCCTGAGACCTTGGTGGAATTGGAAATTATTAATAAGGATAATTTTTTTACAAAACTGATGTATGCTGGGGAAAAGCATATTTATAAAAAAGCAGACGGTGTTGTTTTTACAATGCCGGGTGGGGAAAAATATATAGAAGATAAGGGCTGGGACAATAAAGTAGACTTAGATAAAGTCTATCATGTTAGTAATGGCGTGGATCTTATCAAATTCCGGGAAGATGAAGAACGTTATAAGATCTATGATCCGGATCTGGGAAAAACTGATTGCTTCAAGGTAATTTACGCAGGGTCTGTTAGGGCAGCGAACAAGGTTGAAGACTTTATTTCAATTGCAGAACAACTTCAAGGTACGACTGTTTGTTTTTTAATTTATGGTGATGGCGATCAACGCAGGAAACTTGAAGAAGAAGTAAAAAGAAAGAATTTAAAAAACATTACATTTAAAGGCCGGGTAGATAAAAAATATATTCCATATATTTTATCCAGAGGGGATATGAATATTGTTACTGATGAGGCCAATAATCTGGGGAAATATGGAGTTAGCTGGAACAAAATTTTTGAGTATATGGCAAGTGGAAGGCCAGTTATAGTAAATTATGATATGGGGCAGTTTAATCTGGTTGAGGACAATAACTTTGGCTGGGCAAAAATCTATAAATCGGTAGAAGAGTTTTCTAGTGCTGTGAAACGGATGATGGAGTTGCCGGAAAAAGAATACAAAGCTTTTTGCGAGAATGCAGAAAAGGCAGCACATAAATACGACTACAAAAAGCTTGCAAAGGATTATCAAGAAATTTTAAAAGAGACCATTCGAAGGTATTGTGATAGAAATTGAGGTCATAGTATGGTTATAATAAGAGAATTGTTGAAATTCCTTAAGGAAGAGAATATCGCCTTTGACTTCAAAGGTGATATGAATGATGTGGTTGATGGTTTTTCTTCTCTCTCTAGATATAGAGTGGGAACACTTACGTGGTGTAAAGAATTAAAAAATCTGCCGGATGATTTATCGGAAAAATATCGACTTATTGTGATACCGTCCTATTATAATGGTATAAGTGACAATTATATAATTACAGATTGTGGGAAAAAGGCTTTTTTCTCGTTGATTGAAGCTTTTTTTTCAAACGAAATAGAACTGCCTGATATAGGTTCGGGTACATATATATCAGATTGTGTTAAAATCGGGAAGAATGTTAAAATTGGACATAACTGCGTTCTTGATGGTGATATTGAATTAGGCGATAATACGATAATTTATAATAATGTTAGCATAATTAATAAAGTAATTATTGGTAAAGGTTGTATTGTTCAGTCGGGAGCCTTAATTGGGCAGGATGATTTTTCTTACACGGAAAACGAAGGTCATCGGAAAAAGATGATCAAGCACTATGGCGGCGTGCAAATTGAAGATGATGTTTTGATTGGACCGGGTACGATTATTAACAGAGGAACGATTGATAATACTGTAATTGGCAGAGGATGTAAAATAGATGCAAGATGCATTATTTCACACAATGTTATTTTAGGAGAGGACAGTGCATTAATTGCAGGGACTATATTATATGGATCCGTTAAAACCGGAGCGAATGCATATATGGCTACCGCACTGGTTCGAAATCAATTACATATTGGAGATAATGCTGTTATTGGTATGGGTAGTGTTGTTGTAAAAGATGTAGATGCAAATGTTACAGTCGCAGGGGTTCCTGCTAAAAAACTTGAAAAATAGTAAAAAGAGAGGGCAGTATGAAAGTAGAATTGTTAAACAAAATTGATAAACGTGAAATTACAGTTGGCGTTGTCGGACTCGGTTATGTAGGGCTTCCGCTAGCTGTAGAAAAAGCGAAAGCAGGATTCAAGACGATTGGATTTGATGTACAAGAGGAAAAAGTAAATCTGGTAAACGAAGGACATAACTATATTGGTGACGTTGTTGACAGTGATCTGAAAAAACTTGTTGAAGCGGGAATGCTTTCTGCAACGACGGACTTCAGTTTTGTAAAAGACGTGGATTTTATTGCGATTTGTGTGCCGACACCGCTGGATAAGCATCAGCAGCCGGATATCAGTTATGTCAAGAATTCGACAATAGAGATCGCAAAATATATGACGAAGGGCACTATGGTAGTTCTGGAATCCACTACATATCCGGGAACGACAGAAGAACTAATCAAACCACTTCTGGAAAAAGGTTCTGGTCTGAAATGCGGGGAAGATTTTTATCTGGGGTTCTCTCCAGAACGAGTTGATCCGGGTAACAAGCAGTTCAAAACAAAGAACACCCCAAAGGTTGTCGGTGCGATTGGCAAGGATGCTACAGAAACGATTTCTGCTATGTATCGTGCCGTTTTGGAAGGCGATGTGTATGAAGTTTCATCTCCGGCAGTTGCTGAGATGGAGAAAATCTTGGAGAATACTTATCGCAACATCAACATTGGACTGGTAAATGAACTGGCTATTTTATGTGATAAAATGGGAATCAGTCTGTGGGAAGTTATAGATGCAGCGAAAACAAAACCATATGGATTCCAGGCGTTTTATCCTGGCCCGGGACTTGGTGGCCACTGCATCCCGCTGGATCCGTATTACCTCTCTTGGAAGGCAAGGGAATTTGGATTCCATACGTCCATGATTGAATCGTCCATGATGATAAATGATAAGATGCCGGAGTATTGTGTAGAGCGTGCGATGCGTATCCTTAACGCACATAAGAAGGCTTTAAATGGTGCAAAGGTGCTTGTGCTGGGCGTGGCGTATAAACAGGATATCGACGATTATAGAGAAAGTCCGGCAATTCCGGTGATCGATATTTTAAAAGAAAACGGTGCTGATGTGGAATTCTTTGATCCGTATATTAGTTCCTTTAAGGAAAATGGAATTGTAATGGAAGGGATTCCGTCAATTGATGGGGATATCATTTCTCAGTATGATCTGGTGATGATCACATGTGGACATACCAATGTAGATTATGATATGATCCAGAAGAATGCAAAAGCGATCTTCGATACGAAGAATGTAATGCAGGAAATCGTTAACAGAGAAAATATTGAGGTGTTATAAACGTAATGAATTTTACTTATAATGCATATTCTAATATGATTGAAAGTCTTTTAGAAAAGAACTATACAATTACAGATTATAGCAACTATTATGAACATCCAAAATGTGTGATTCTGCGTCATGATGTTGACTATTCTGTGAAAAAGGCAGTGGAATTAGCAGAGCTAGAATATTATCTGGGAATTCATAGCAATTATTTTATTTTAGTCTCTTCACCATTTTATAACATCATGGCACACGAAACACGGGAACAGTTAAATAAGATTGTGAAGTATGGTCATAATTTAGGCTTGCACTTTGATGAGGCAAATTATACATCAGAGTATTATAATACACATGGTGGAATAAAGACTGTCATTTTGGAAGAAGTTTCACAAATAAACAGAGTTTTTGAAATGGAAGTGAAAAGTATTTCTATGCATAGACCTTCTAATAAAACTCTCGAAGCGGATTATAAATTTGAAGGAATTTCAAATTCATATGGAAGTGAATTTTTTAAAGACTTCAAATATGTTTCGGATAGTCGTCAGCATTGGCGTGAAAATATAGAAAGAATTATTGAATCCGAGAAATTTAATAAATTACATATTCTCACCCATGCATTCTGGTATAATAGAATAGAAAAATCAATTGATGAAAACATAAAAGAATTTATAGAGGATAGTAAATATGAGCGATATAATGCTCTAGAAGATAATATTTCAAATTTAGAAATGCTTTTAAACAAAAGTGAAATTTAATCATACAAGGTGCTTTCATGAACGAAAATATAAAAAAATGTATTTTTCATATGCCGATGGAACTGAGTGTAAACCCACAAAGTGGCTCGGAATTGCGTCCAGTCAAAATGATACAGGCTTTTAGAAATTTAGGTTATTATGTGGAAATTATTTCAGGAGATAGTTCTGCTAGAAGGTCAAAGATTGCAAGAATTAAAAAGAACATTTTGCAGGGCAATAAATATGAGTTCATATATTCTGAAAGTAGTACCATGCCAACCTTACTGACAGATAATGATCATTTGCCAAGACATCCATTTTTAGACTTTAGTTTTTTTAAGTTTTGTAGGCAACATGATATAAAAATAGGACTGTTTTATAGAGATGCCCATTGGAAATTCCCGTTATATTATCAAGATATAAAGAAATGGATTCCATGGGTAACAATTCCTTTGTATAAATATGATTTGCATATGTATGAGAAGCTAGTGGATATTTTATATGTTCCGTCAAATCAATTCATGGATTATTTTAATTTAAATATTCCGTGGAAACAATTGCCGCCAGGTTGTGTTAGCGCAATATCTGATGAAAGGGTAGTCGCCAATGAGGTATATCCATTACAGTTATTTTATGTTGGTGGAATCCAGTTACATTATGAAATAGTATCATTGATTAAGGCAGTGAACTCAACAAGTCATATTGAAATGACCTTATGTTGCCATAAAGATGCATGGGATAAATATCAGTATTTGTATAAGGGAGATTTATGTGATCGCATTAAAATTATTCATAAGAATGCAGCGGAGTTAACTAAGTATTATCAAGTTGCTGATGTGGGGTGTCTATGCTTTAAAAAAAGTGAATATATGGATTTAGCTATGCCAATTAAGATGTTTGAATATATAGGAAACGGATTGCCGATTATAGCAACAAAGGGAACGGCGGCAGCTGAGTTTATAGAGAGCAATGATATTGGATGGACTGTTGAGTATAGTGTAGAGGCTATAAGAAAGTTGCTTAACTATTTAGAGTATAATAGAGCAGAGGTTTTGGAAAAGAAAAAGAATGTTTTAAAAATAGTGAGTAATAATACATGGGAAGCTCGAGCAAGTACGGTAGTAAATGATTTATCACCCTTTGGAACAAAGAAAGGATAATGAAAGATGGAAAGTAAGAAGGATTTTTTTGTGCATGAAAGTAGCTACATTGATGAGAATGTAAAAATTGGAAAGGGGTCTAAGATATGGTTCTTTTGCCATATACAAAAGAATGTAGAAATTGGTGAAAATTGTTCATTTGGTCAAAATGTAAATATTGCAAATGATGTTCGTATTGGAAATGGTTGTAGAGTTCAAAACAATGTATCTATTTATGAAGGCGTGGAATTAGGGAACGATGTTTTTTGTGGTCCATCGATGGTTTTTACGAATGACTTAACTCCAAGGGCGGGGTATCCTAAGGGCAGTGAAGGATATTTAAAAACCTTAGTTAGCGATGGTGCATCTATTGGTGCTAATGCTACAATTGTTTGTGGGCATAACCTAGGTCGTTATTCGATGGTGGCTTCGGGGGCTGTTGTAACTCGAGATGTATTAGATCATGAATTAGTGGCAGGTGTTCCGGCAAAATCACTTGGATGGGTATGCGAGTGTGGAACACGATTGGAGAAGGATTCTTTAACTTGCAAACAGTGTGGGAAAAAATATCAAGAAAGTGCTAGTGGATTAAGGAGGATAAAGTAAAATGAAATATGCATTGATTGGATGTGGCAGAATTGCCACAAATCATATGAAGGCAGCTATAAATAATAAGCTGGAAATCGTAGCAGTATGTGACGTGTTCTCGGAAAAGATGGAAGCATTGCTGGCAAAACATGATTTACAGACAGATACATCTATTAAAAGATATGAAGATTATAAGCAGATGGTAGCAGAAGAGAAGCCAGATTTGGTGAGTATTGCAACCGAAAGTGGTATTCATGCAGAAATTGCATTGTATTGCATTGAGCAGGGTATCAATCTGATTATTGAAAAACCAATGGCAATGAGTATTGAAGATGCAGATAGAATCATTAGTCTTTCAGAGAAAAAGGGCGTCAAGGTTTCTGCATGCCATCAGAACAGGTTCAATGTTGCGATTCAGAAATTAAGAAAAGCTGTTGAAGCAGGAAGATTTGGCAAATTGTCGCATGGTTCGATACATGTAAGATGGAATAGAGACCATGGTTATTATGATCAGGCATCTTGGAGAGGAACATGGGCACAGGATGGGGGTGCTTTAATGAATCAGTGTATCCACGGAATCGATCTTTTGAGATGGATGATGGGTGATGAAATCGAAGAAGTTTATGGGGCAACCAGACAGCAGTTCCATGACTATCTCGAAGCAGAAGATGTTGGAATGGCTGTTGTAAAGTTTAAGAATGGTGCCATTGGAACCATTGAAGGAACTACTAATGTATATCCTAAGAACTTGGAGGAGACCCTGTATATCTTTGGAGAAAATGGTACTGTTAAAATTGGAGGTACTTCAACTAATAATATTGATGTCTGGGACTTCGCAGATGAAACAGAAGACGATAGCAAAAATAAAGGTTTAAAAGAAGAAACCAGTAATGTTTATGGAAATGGTCACACCAGTCTTTTCGCAGATGTCATTGATGCGATTCAGAGTGATAGACAGCCATATGTAGATGCTGTAGCAGGTAGAAATGCCTTGGAAACCGTATTATCTATTTACAAGAGTCAGAAAACTGGAAAGTCGGTAAAACTGCCATTGACAGATTTTGCAAGTATAGACATGAAGGGTGAGTTTAAAAAAAGATGAAAGTATTAAATGGTATGTCTGAAGTGGCAGGACAGGGTATTTATACTGTGCAAGGGTTGATTGCAAATGGTGTGCCTGCAAATATGGCAGTTTGGTCTAGAAATACAAATGGTTATGAAACAGATATTGATTTAAGAATTGATAAAAAAAACAAAATTGCATTTCCATTCTATGCTATAAAAATGCTAATTTTTGCATTAAAAGCAGGCTTCAAGTATGACGTATTTCATTCACATGCAGGGTATTCATTACTACCATTTAATATAGATGTAGGTATACTTAAGCTATTTAAACGGAGAATTTTTGCAGAGTTTCATGGCTCAGAAATCCGAAATCTATTTATAAAGTATAAATATGAGTATTTTAATGCAGATTGGGAAAATATTCGTATGAAACAAAAGCAGCAAAAAAGAGTGGCTAGACTACTCAAGTCAACAACGGGGGTTATTATACATGATTATGAGTTGCTTCCCCATATTCCAGATGATTGTTCGCTGCCTGTTTATATTGTCCCTCTTCGTTTGGATCTTTCTAAATTTCACTCAAAGTATCCAGACCCTTCAGTTCGCAAGGTTAAAATTGTACACGCACCCAGTAAAAGAAGTACAAAAGGAACTGAACAAATTTTAAAGAGATTAAAGCTCGTTTCATCTGAGTATGAGTTGATACTTGTAGAGAATAAAACACAAGAGGAAGCTTTTAAAATATACCAAGATGCGGATATTATTATTGATCAAATATCAGTTGGAACTTATGGAGTTTTTGCTATTGAGGCCATGGCTCTAGGGAAACCTGTAATTACGTATATTAATCCTGAGATTCAAAAGTCTTTCCCAGCGGACTTGCCAATTATTAGTGCTGATTTTGATAGTTTACCTGAAATTGTTGAAAAACTGATCGCAAATGGAGAGTTGAGAAATAGTTTAGGCAAGCAAGGAAGAAGGTATGTGGAGCGATATCATGATAATCGTAAGGTGACACATTATTTAAAAAATATTTATTGTGGAGATGCTGAAGAACATGATTTATTTAAGGTTTTATAAGAGGAGGCAAGCAATTGATTAATATTGGATTAATAGGGTATGGATATTGGGGACCTAATGTGGCAAGAAATTTGAACAATAATGCGGAGTTCCGGTTTCGTTATATTTGTGATAAAAAAAATGAAAGACTTGAATTGGCGAAGAAAATCTACGCCAATTCTGTTGAGTACACTACTGCGTTCAGACAAGTAATAAATGATACGGCTATTGATGCAGTGGCCTTGGCAGTTGAAACAAGTGCGCATTATGAACTTGCAAAGAAGGCACTTGAGGCGGGAAAACACGTTTATGTGGAAAAACCATTTACTAGCACCTTAGAGCAGGCTCGAGAGTTAGAAAAACTGGCGTCAGCAAAGAATTTGGTAGTGCATGTGGATCATATTATGGTTTATCATCCGGTTATAAAAAAGATTAAGGAGTTGATTGATTCGGGAGAAATTGGAGATGTAATGTATTATGATTGCTCTCGGATTAATTTAGGACAAATTAAAAATGATGTGAGTTCCATGTGGGATTTAAGTGTACATGATTTGTCGATTATTGATTATTTATCAAATGGACAAGAGCCTGTTGCGATTAATGCAATGGGGGAAAAATTATATTCTGCTAAAGAGTCAATAACTTTTTTGACTTTAAAATATAAAAATTTTTTGGCCAATATTACCTCAAGTTGGTTATCGCCAATAAAGGAACGTCGAATTATGATTGCAGGAACAAAAAAAATGATTGTATATGATGATGTCGACGTATTAAATAAGTTAATTGTATATGATAAGGGCTTTGATTTAGATAATGAATTAAGTAATATCGAATATAATGACTATGTTGTAAAAACTAGAATTGGTGATGCCGTGATTCCTAAATTAAAGCAAGAGGATGCGTTGTATAATAGTTTAGAACATTTTAGATTATGTATAGAAAATCGCATGCAATCTATGACAGGACCGTCGTCTGCGATTCGTATGTTAAAAATTTTAGAGGAAGCAGATAAGCAATTATTATAAAAGTAAGACCAGCCATGAAAAGGCAAGCTTAAAATAGCAGGAAAAAGAAAATACTTTTTTGTGGCAAAAGGGTAACTTTAATAACGCTTCCTGATGGAGCGTTTTAAAAAGGTTGACAAATAATAGACACCCTCTAATTGAGTGTAAATTCCAATTCGTCAGTGAGCATCAGCTAGATGATCCTGACAAGTTTGCCGGCACCGTGCCCAAGAGCATTGTAGTGAGACCGGCCTTCGCTCTTCTTGGCTTCATAATAAGCTTCGAAGGTGGCGTTGCTTTTTTACGACATTGCGAACTGCGCACATAAGTGCATATCGAAGGACCTTGGATCCACACTTGGATATTCTCGTCCTTTTGGCTTGGAAGTTTCCAGATTGATAAACGGAAGGACCTCGCCTAGCATATGCCAGCAGTTTGCTTGGACTTAAGAAACGGTGGATATCACCGACTTCACCCAGGATCATTCCCCGTTGATATAGCCAATACCGGGAATGGTTATGACGATGGAGTCATGTGACTTCATGATTTCAGAGTCCATATTTTTTAATTGACTATCCAGCAACTCGATTTGTGAAATGGTTTGAGTTGTCTGAATAGATATAGTGCTGTCGCTGGCACCGACAGACTTCTGTGCGAGAACTCTTAACTGCTGAGCCATCATTTTATCAAAGTAACCGTGGGAAGTTACAGTGAGAAGATGAGCCAGATGAGTCATATGCATAGAAGCGATCGCTTCCGGTGTTGGAGCTTCTTTAAGAAGCGCGTAGACAGACTTTTTATGCAGGCCAGATTTGAAAAAGCATTGCAGTTTAGAGAAGGCTTCATCGACATAAGATATCAGCTGAATCTTCAGACGAGTCCGATGCTTGATGGTCTTTTGTCGAAAGTGTCCCAGAGCTTTCAGATCTAAGAGATCCAGATCGTAGAAAGAAACGAACCGGAGATGATCCTGTATTATAAGAGCTTTGCAAATGATGTATGTGTCGACTTTATCGGTATTCGTTGTACGAATATTGTTTTTGCGCAGGGCGGAAGTCCTGATAGGGTTGGGCACACACACTTTGTGATCAGAAGCGATAAGATACCGTGCAAGGTTGTCGCCATAGTGTGCCGTAGATTCAAGACCAATGATGAGGCTGTCCTTCTCGAAGGAATTGAGATTGGAAATCAGCAACTGGAAGCCATCACTGTCGTTCGAGAATTGAAACGGCTTGATGAGTACTTCGCCTTTATCCGAAATGACTGCGACGAAATGTTTGAGTTTGGCAATATCAATGCCAGCGTTAAACATCATATTGAAATAAGTACTTACAGGTGAAACCCCCAAGGCACATCCAGCTAATAAACGATTCAGATAAAAGTGGTGGCAATATACTCCTTTGAGTAGTCAGAGCCACAGAATAACAAAAAAGTCCACAGTATCTGAATGTATTAAACCACAATATCAAAAGAAAGGAAACGTGTGATAACTGGCTTCCTAATTATCATACAAGATTAGAAATGCAGTTTATAGATTTACACAGGCAGTATGAAAGAATTGAAGAAAAGATTAATCATGGCTTTCAAGAAGTCTTAGCCCATAAAAGATTTATTATGGGTGACGAAGTTATAAGTTTAGAAAAAAGATTAAGTGAATATGTAGGTGTAAAGCATGTAATTTGTTGCGCAAGTGGGACAGATGCATTAGTTATCCCACTTTTAGCATATGATCTAAAAAAAGAAGATGCTATATTCGTACCATCCTTTACATTTTTTGCATCGGCAGAAAGTGTTAGCATTGCTGGTGGAACGCCTGTTTTTGTTGATTGTGATGAAACTTATAATATGTCGATAGAGTCATTATCACAAGCAATAGAAAAGGTCAAGAAAGAAGGAGAACTTAGCCCTAAAGGTGTGATTGCGGTAGATTTATTTGGATTACCAGCGAATCATACAGATATTCAAAAAATTGCAGATAGAAATAATTTATTTGTTATTGAAGATGGTGCGCAGGGCTTTGGAGGGAAAATAGGTGAACATAAAGCTTGTAGTTTTGGTGATGTAGCGGCAACATCTTTTTTCCCGGCAAAGCCGCTTGGATGTTATGGCGATGGAGGAGCAATCTTTACTAATAATGATGATTTAGCAAATCAAATAAAATCAATTCATATTCATGGACAAGGTGTTGATAAATATGACAATATTCAAATCGGCATTAATAGTAGATTAGATACTTTACAAGCAGTTGTATTAGATGCAAAATTAGATATTTTTGATGAAGAATTGGTTTTGCGGAATAAAGTTGCAGAGTATTATAAAGAAGAATTAAAATCGGATATTGCAGTTCCTGTGATTCCGAATGGATTTTATTCTAGTTGGGCACAATTTACTTTAAAAAGTGTGGATGAAAAGGAAAAGAATAAAATCCTCAGTGCTTTAACAGAAAATAGTATTCCTTCGGCCATCTACTATCCAACACCGGCACACATGTCAACTGCGTATAGTTCTTTGAGACAAAATCAGATAGCTTTGCCTCAGACAGAATCTGTATGTAAAAGAGTATTTAGTATTCCGATGCATCCGTACTTAAAGGAAACTGAAATCGAACAGATTTGTGAGGTCATTAAAAAGGCAGTAAAGTAGGGAATTAGGAATGGCAGTTAATAAACAGTTGCAGTTTATTAAGGGAAGTGCGGTATTAATTTTATCCAATTTTGTTTTAAAAGGAATTAATTTTTTGTTGCTTCCCTTATATACTAAATATTTATCACCAGTAGAACTTGGAATATCAGATACGATTACCAGCCTGACTTCGATAGTGTTCCCTTTAATGGTTATGGGATTGGATTCGGCATTTAGTGCTTTCTTTTTTGATCAAGCTGATAAGGAATATAGAAAAGCTGTGTTTAAAACGATTTGGTGTACATTATTTTTTGCAAGCTTGTTACCAATTTTTATTTCCTTTTTTTCGCCTTATTTTTCAGAGCTATTGTTCAGCACAAAGCGATATACTTTAATTGTAGGAATTTCACTTGTATCAGTGAGCTTTAATTTATGGTACTTGCCGTTTGCATTATTGATTCGAATGGAAAATAGGATGACTTTGTTTGCAGTTATTAATGTGGTGGCATCGTTATCAATGATTTCTTTAAATATTATATTTGTAAGCATTTTCAAGTTGGGAGTAAATTCTTTAATTTTTAGTACAGCTATAGTTCAGCTATTACAGGTTGTACTTTATTTCAAATTAGGAAGGATAAAACTAAGCTCATGTCAATTTGATCAATTTTTACTTAAGAATATGTTGAAGTTTTCACTACCATTAGTTCCAACCGCTCTTGCCTCTTGGATACTGACATTATCAAACCGTTACATATTACTTTATTATTGCGGGGAGGCTCAAGTTGGGATTTATGGAATTGCGGATAGATTTGGTACTATAATCAATTTATTTGCCAATGGTATTTATATGGCATATACTACATATGCGTATGATAAAAAAAATGATGTAGATGCAAAAGAACAATATGCTAGGATTTTCAATGGGTTTAGTGTTGCAATTCTTTCAATATGTTTCTTTGTTTCGTTATTTGGCAAAGAAATTATTGCGATAATGGCAGATAGCAATTACAAGACATCATATTTAATGTTGGCTCCAATATTATATGGGCAGTTGTTATATGGAATTAATACAATTGTTGGTTATGCAATGGGATTTGAAAAAAAATCTTATTATAATTTTATTTCTACTTTTATTGGAGCCTGTGTAAATTTATTTTTATGTTGGCTCTTAATTCCTTCATTTGGTGCAGTTGGAGCGGCATATAGTGTCTGTAGTGGATTTTTGGTTATGGCAATATTAACGTATATTTTTGCGCAACGTTTATATTATGTGGATTATAAAATAAATAAAATGTTTTTTTCTATAATAATTACATTTTGTTTGGTATTTATGATACAAGATTTCAATATCATTTGGAAATGCATGCTTTTGGTTTGTAGCGCATTCGTTTATATATCGGTATATAGGAATGTATTTTTAGACTATTTAAATTTATTACAAAGCATCTTAAAAAAGAGGAACAATAGATGATGAGTATTAATTGGAAAACTATACTTAAAAACAATGCTTTAATAATTGTATTTGTTGTAGCTATCGTCTTTAGTAATTTCACATTTTTTGATCTAAAGTTAGGTGGAGTAGTATTGACACTATATAGGGTTTGCATTCCCATAATTTGTATATACTGTATCTTTGTATATGGTTTGCATCAGTCATATATAAAAAAAATGCATAGCTTCTTTACGATTCGAATCTATTTTTTAATAATGTTGCTATGGATCATATGGGGCTGTTTTTCGCTCTTTCTTATGCCTTGGTCAAATTACACAACTGGAGCAAAAGAAATTATAGGAATTATGTTAGGGACAATGAGCGTATTTATAACCATCTGTTTATGCTTGGAAGATAAATTTGATGCGTTGATAATAATGCTTAAAATTTGCATTGTAATTTTGATTCTCATTGGGTATGCTGAGATTTTATTTGGCTGGCATTTTCAATCTTCAATGATAAATGATCCTCAATATATTAAAGAAGTGGAGAATTATTACGAGGGGCAGGAAGTACCTGCAAGTATATATTATATTGCAACTGGAATATTTTACAATCCAAACGATTTTTGTGCCATGTTATGCATTTTTTCGCCAGTATTTTTATATCGTCAAGATAAAAGCCGATTAAAAGCATTGTCATCTTACTTAGCGATTGCCTCTATTTTCTTAATTTTACTGATTGATGATGCTTGGATATGCATTATTTCCTTGATAATTGGATTACTTATATATGCATTCTTTTCAAGAGCAAATGTTATAACATATATGATGTTATTTTTTACATACTTTATTCCCAGATATTTTGGAAAAAAAATTATAGATGTGATCAATGTATTGTTATATCGGTGTACTGGAAGCGAAGTTTTTAATCATTCTATATGTATTACTAATGTGGAAAATGCCATTTCTGTACAAGTGGAAAATAATGCGAATGAAAATGGTTCGATGTTTTATAGATTAAACACATATAGAGAAGGATTGAGGGCGACTTTTGTAGAAAGCAAAGGATTAGGATTAGGTCCAGGAGGGTTTCCTCAATATTTTGGTAAAATTGCAGATACACATCATATGATTGCGAATCCACACTCTTTATGGTTAGAGATTTTATCTCAATATGGAGTAATTGTATTTATGCTCTTCAGTATTGTATTATTGCTTATGGTTGTAAAGCTTATTAAATTTTACAAATATACGCATGATTTAAGATGTATTTTAATAATATCTATGGGAGTGACTTTGGCATTTGCCTGTTTTTCGCCGAGTAATTTTTTGCAGAATACATACTATTGGCTTCCGATTGGAATGGGATTGGGGATATTGTTGTTAGATAATAGAAAAGTAACTAAGAAAAACGAAAGTTCAATTTCGTATCTATATAAATGAATTTTAAATAATAATTATATCATGGAAGGCGGATAGGTTTAAGATAAATGAGCCAAAATAATTTAAAAAGCAAAAGACTTTATGGGATAGATTTTTTGCGCATTATTGCGATAATAATCATTTTTTTTCTTGGGTGTGGGTGTGTCTTGTTTTTTGGGTTATATATCAGAGCCGTATATTTCTCCAGTTTATAGAACTTTAGAATTTTTTTTAGGGATTGTTTTATCGGCAATAGTGATTAGTCTAGAAAAATATAAAGATTTATACCAATTGACTAAATACATTATATTATTTCTTGTAATACTATTTTTCTGGTATGGATATAGTTTGGAATATGGTGATAAACTTTATACTATAATGTTAAGCATGCTTACTATAGCGATATCTATGATAAACTGGAATTTTATAGAGAAAATCCATTTCCTAAAAAAGATTGTTTTATACATGAGCTCAATTGCTTATGAATTTTTTCTAGCACAGTTTTTTGTATGGAAAATCGCAGGAGAAATCTTGCTGTTAATGGGAATAGATGGAAATGAAAGCGGAATAATAGTATCTTTCACGGTTTGCATGTTTCTAGCTTCTGTTTTGCATTATGGATTTACTAAGCCTGGTGGTAGTTATATTAAGAAAAAAATATGGGCAGATATTTAAAAGGTAGATATAGATTTAATGAAAGGATTTGTTTGGTATGGAGAAAAGAACTTATATTGCATGGAATATAATTAATTCTTTTTTAGTTGATTCATTTAAGGCTGCGGGTGTTCCTAGTGGAGAAGCTGAAATTTGTGCAGATGTACTATGTGAAAGTGATAAAAGAGGAATAGAGAGCCATGGTTGCAATCGGTTTAAACCTATTTATATTGATAGAATTAATGCTGGAATTTTAAATCCCATTACGAATTATGAGATATTAAAAGAGACTCCAACTACATTGGTGGTAGATGCACATGATGGAATGGGTATGGTAGCATCTTATAAAGCAATGACAAGCGTTATTGAGAAAGCTAGGACTTATGGTATAGGAATGGCAACAATCCGTAACTCTAGTCATTATGGGATTGCAGGGTATTGGGCAAGTATGGCGATAAAAGAAGATATGATAGGAATAACAGGAACAAATGCACGCCCATCCATTGCCCCAACATTTGGAGTGGAAAACATGTTGGGAACCAACCCTCTAACAATTGGATTCCCTACAGATGAAGAGTTCCCTTTTTTATTAGATTGTGCAACTTCCGTTTCTCAAAGAGGTAGGATCGAGTATTATGCACGGAGTGGCAAAGCCACACCAAATGGAGTTGCTATTGGAAAAGATGGAAAATCACTGACAGACAGTGAAGCAATTTTAGAGAAATTGATAAAAGGAGAAGCTGCTATGACTCCATTAGGTGGAATAGGTGAAACCTTAGGTGGATACAAAGGCTATGGATATGCAACTGCAGTAGAAATACTTTCTTCAGCGTTAAGTGCAGGAAGCTATTTGAAAATGTTGACGAATATTACAGAAGATGGAGCTAATAGACCGTATCATTTAGGACATTTTTTTCTTGTAATTAATCCGGAAGCTTTTTTAGGCGTGGAAACTTTTAAGCGAATTGCTGGAGAAATTTTGAGGCAGCTTCGAAGCTCTGAAAAGGCTCCAGGCAAAGAACATATATATACCGCAGGGGAAAAAGAATATTTGGCGTGGCAGGAACGTAAAGATAAAGGTGTTCCTATTGGAAAAGCTGTACAGAGAGATTTAATTGCAGTCAGAGATCTATATCAGTTAGATTATCATTTTGATTTTGAATAATAATAGCGTATAAAGTATTTTGTTTAAGAGGAAGCACTTCGTGTGTTCCTGCTTGACGGACGGCTTTAGTGCGTTAACAATGCTGTCGAAAGGAGCATCAAGCCGTTTGTGATATCAAGGAAGACTTTTCCGTTCTGCAAATCAACTTCCGGAGCAAAGGCAACTGCAACCGTTTTCAGATTGATCGAGATTGCTAAAGCGAACGGACTGGATCCATTCAGGTATCTTGTCTATATATTTGAAAAGCTGTCACAGGATGAAGACTATGACCTGGAGCAGCTGATGCCATGGACAGAAGCTGTAGCCAGCACCTGCAGAACTGATTCCGGTGAATAACACTGGCGAAATGAGCTGACCGGAACTATAGCCTGCATTGACATCATGGTCATTATACGCTATTGCCGTGGTTGACTTCAATGTGCCATGGTTTGACGCTTACGAATATACTTCTAAATCCTGATATTTATTGACATAGATAAAAACTGCTGTATAATGCAGTCAAGGGGCAGAGCTTTTAAAAGCGGCTCTGCCCCTATCGTTAATTCAACATATCTTACGTTAGTTTTTTGAGTTTACACAGACTTTGAAACGGTCTCGATTGTTGAGCAGACACTATTTAAGAGATGTTTTGCATTAACTCCATAATTTCTTCAATTCTATCTTTATATTCATCATAGGTAGATGTATTTAATAATTCTCTTTTCTCAGTCAGCTCTGTTACAATAACATCCTTTTTAATTTCTCCCGAGTATTCTTTAAAATCCATCGTCGCAAGAATAACCTGTGGTAATGAATCTAATTCAAAAATTAAATTGATAATATCTTTGCTACTCATAAAACTAGCTTCTTTGCCTCTAGGTGAATCAACTACAAAAGGAAACCTAATTGCGTTACTATCAATAAAATCCATTGTCTGAAACAATCCAATACATTGTGCTAATATTATTTTGTTTTCTAATGTACCTTGAGCTTTGATAGGTTTTAAGAGTTTAATATTTCCATCATAAGCTGAATTCCAAGCATCTAATTTAATTATATTTGTTTTAACAAAATCAATATATTTTTCTTCAACCTCTTGTTTATTCGGTAAATCCCTTAGCTGTTTATTAATTAATTTTAATTCTTCCTTTTTTTCTTTTTGTTCAAATATGCTTTTTTCTAACTGTCTCATAAAATCATTCAAAGAGTATTGCAGACCTCTCTGCCTAATAAACAACTCATACGAATCCTGCGAAGCCTTGAAGGCATTTTCTTCCTTCTCTAACACTTCCATTAATTCCACATATATTCTTTTATATTGATTTAACTTCTCATTAGCAGAATTAATTAATAACTGTATTTGCTGACACAAATAATCTTCATTATTAATATTGTAATTAGATCGTACCATTTCATAAATATCTTTATTAAAGGAGTATCCACATTTTGGGCATACACTTATCTCATTACTAGGTTTTAATTGAGGAGACCCTTTTATTTTATGATATTCAGTTATTATTTCTAACTGATGTTGATATTGTCGAACCATTGTCTCATATAATTGAATTTGATTTCTGTTTTCGCCAATATCTGAAATTATTCCATCAATTTTCTCCTTTGGAATTTTCAAATTTCGTTCTAATTCATCCAAATTTTCTGCGGGCAAAATATTATCTGTTTCTTCAGACAATGCCTCTATTGTAATTCTAGTTTTTTCCTCTTGTTCGACTAGAACCTCAATTTGGCCTTTTATTTTATCCTTTTGCACAAGCAAATCAATTGTATGTTTATTATAAATATTTAAATGATAATATAGTGATTTTTCTCTATCAATTTTCTTGTATTGTTCGATATTTGCAAAGCTATTATATAATCCCTCCCAACCAGTATCTTGATCGATATAATAAGGCATAAAAGTAAATGCTGGCGGTGCCAATTGGATTTTTTGATTTCGTTTATCAGGTAAGTATACTGAAAATGCAAAAATCTTCTCATATAATTCAGCCAAATCATGTGATACATTATTAGTCAACAGTATTAACTCATCATTTTTTAATACTGCAAATCCTTTTAAGAATCTAGCAATTATATAATCTTCCTCATTAATATTAATTTCCACAATATATAATTTTGAATTTTTATCCCATATTTCATCATACGCTACTTCTGCGCCCATCGTATAATATAATGATTTGAGTAAAGAAGATTTTCCAACATGATTTTCTTTACTTGTAATTACATTAAATCCTTTATCAAACTTTTGGAAACGAGCCTTATGCTCTTGAATATCTGCAATAAAAATACTTTTAAAATACATTCCATTCATTACAATTTCCTCATTTCATTTATCAATACACAAATTATTAAAACCGAAACATAAATATGATTATATATTAATCTCAAGTTCTCATCTTGTTGCTGTATAATATTGCATATTCTCTTTATATATTTTTCTAGTTGTTCATCTTTTTGTACTTTATTCTCATTTATTGTCTTCCTCACTTTGTTAAAAATATTGGAGAAAGAATCTAGCTTTGTCTGAGAATCTGTTAATATTTTCGTATATTCAAAAGCCGCTTTATTTTTTTCATCTTCTGAAAAAGTAATTATATTCGTTATCTCTTCAAATGTTGGAATAGAAATCATGATTGACTCATCAATTATTCTAGAAAAATCACTTTTCAAAACACCTTTATGCATTTTTACGACTTCATGCGCTGCATTTTCTGGTAATAGTTCATAACTTTGTTTTCTTGTTAATAATTCTATCATAGTAGAAAATATTGTTTTTACAGAATCCACTGTAATCTTAGGGAATTTATTATATAAAAAATTACCCATTTCTTGTTCTACAAGTTCCCTATGACTTGGGATTGTCAATGTAGTACGCATATGTACAAATTTCGATAAGTCTACATCTTCAACTTTAATATTCTTTTTACTAGCGATATCAGATTTTATCTTCTCTATTGTTTCAATATTGAAAGCATTAAAACGTGTTTTTTCTGCCTTATATGAAATAGTACGTGTTCTTCCACCATTTCTATTTTTTACAGTTACTTTTAAAGGACAGTTAGTAATCAGCCCTATCTCTTTCGCAATCCAATCAGGTCTGTCTAATTGTCTGTATAACTTTATTATCCAATCCTCAGAAATTGCAGTATTAAGGCTAATAGATTCCTCGTTAGTTTTTACCTGATAATAACTTACACTATATGGATTACTATCGTTTTCAAATAATGTAATATCATCATAATAATCTAATATTAATAGGTAATCTAAATTATCATAAAGTTCAATAGCCATATGTAATGCTTGGCTAACCTGCATTTCTAATCGATTATATGCTATGCTTCCAGATTGAGTATCTATATCTTGGCTAGATTTTTTCTTTTTATCATTAGCACCCATGCTTTTCCCTCACATTGATTAATAGATTTCCCTCACATAAGCATTATACCATAAAAAATAGAGAGATGGTGCTAGATTGTTGTGGTCGACAGTGTCAAGTTGTTGTGGAGTTTTTGATTGACATCAATTCCTGTTTTTAGTTCCGTATCGCATTGTGAAGCATTGAGGTTTTATGAAGCAGGATCTGCGTTCCGCTTGCGACATCAAAAATGGGTTCTCGCTTATCGAAAAGGCTCCAATCCAGCTTCCGCCATCTGCATGTAGATAGATCGTTTCAAGTGCTTCCAGATCATATGCTGATCCTATGTATCCTTCTACACTTTCCCAAATTCTCTTTGTATCAAATCCTTCATCCACAAAATGCATAGTACTGATCGTTTCTCTTCGTCTGCGAAAACATGAAGTTCTTTGACAATGCGTTTTTCTTCATCGGAATCTGCTTTTTTCTCAAGTGAGCCCAGCTTTGTAAAAAGACTGCGCGGGCGTTCTTTTTCTTTCATCACAATACCCCGCTCTTTACGCATTTCTTTGTCTTCCCTGATCTGCAGATTCATTTCTGCGAGGATCGCTTCTATCACTTTTGTTGCAGAAGCTTTGCAGTCACCTAAAACCTCTTCCGTCAGAGCATCGATATCGGAAATTTCACCGGAATATGCTCTGCTTATGATTTTTTCTACCAGTTCCTGTGCGATTTGTTGTATAATATGTTCCATAGAGATCATTCCTTTCGTGTATGTTTTCGCAAAAACTATTTTACCATTAAGGAATTGATCTCTATTTTATTTTTTGGAATTCTACAATTATTTTACACTATCGTGAGCTATCTGATTGTTTGATTTTAAGCCACTTATACTTATTTTGAATAATCCGGCTTCCGTGACCCTGCTGTTCGGATTTAGAAAAACGCAAATCCGTTTTGAAGAAGTTGCCATTCCGGGAGTGGAAATCTTTATCATATATCCTTAGAATATAATTATGTACCAAACGGTGTAAAAGGGAGAGGATCACAATCATGACCAAACATCAAGAGATTTTCAGACTTGAAAGCCAGACTCTCAGTCAGCAAAACGTTGATCACAGCTGGGATGTATCAAAAAATACAGTGAACCGTGTCTTAAAACGAGTAGAAGAGCTGGGTATTTTCTGTCCGCTTGACGAAAATGATACAGATGATGTCCTTACAGAAAAACTCTTTCTTCATATCCACCAAATGAATGCCAAGCTACGATTACAGCCGTTAAAAGGTGCTTCGAAATAGAGTTACTAAAAAGATTCTGTGGACAGAATACATGGAAGATTATTTTGGTTGAAATTGATGAACTTTAATTATTTAACTTAAGCATCCTTGGTACTTGATTTAAATGGACACCAACATAGCTACAAACACATCGATTCTAAAACAGTATGATACCCACTGAGTCTCGTAAATCTTAGCTAAAATAGAAGGTCTGAAGCAGAGTGTTGATCAGACTTGTCTTTTAGATTAGATTATTTTGGGAAGTTTAGCGTTACCGCAACGAGGAAAGGGATTACAAAAAATGTGATAATTAAGAAAAAAGTGAATTTTCGATCAAGGGGGGGGTAAGAATGTTGTATAATAATCAAAAGTGAGATCTGCTTTATAAAGGAATAGAGGTGAAGTGCATGATTACTTATAAAGGACATGTTTATTATGCTAAAGAAATAATAGAAAGAGTGATGAATAACGACATTGAAGATTTAACAGATTTAATAATAGAACTTTTGCGTTCTTGCTTTTTTACAGAAGATGGTATAGCGGTAGTGGATGGAACAGGAAATGTTTTGATGACGAATGAAGCACATAAAAAAATAATGAATACTGAAGGCAAGAGTATTGTAGGAACTCATGTTGATGATCTTGTGAAAAAAGGGGTTTTCCAAGAATCCGCATCTAGGTTAGTAATGAAGTCGCTACAACAGGAAAGTATAACTCAAAGATTAGCAAATGGAAAAGTTATATTAACAACGGCAACACCTATTTTTGATCAAGACAATAATTTACTTCGCATCATTAATAATGTAAGAGATATGCCTATCTTAAATGAACTTTTTGAAGAAAAACTAAAACAAGAAATGCTCTTAAATACTTACAAAACAGAATTAAAAAAATTGGATAATAGAGAGCGTGGAGTAATCGTTGCAGCGAGTAAAAGTATGCGACATATACTTAGTCTTGCTGAAAAAGCCGCGATGAATAACAGTAATGTGTTAATACAGGGAGAGACGGGTGTAGGAAAGGGTGTAATCGCGAAGCTGATATATGATATGAGCATGAGGAATGATAAGCCGATGATTTCGATTAATTGTGGAGCCATTCCAGAAAACTTATTGGAATCAGAATTGTTTGGGTATGCACCAGGAGCATTTACAGGAGCAAGCTCATCAGGAAAAGCTGGCTTGTTTGAGATTGCTGACAAAGGGGTTATATTCTTAGATGAGATAGGGGAGCTTCATGCAAGTTTACAACCAAAATTGCTTTCATTTTTAGAAACTGGAGAGTTTGTGCGAGTTGGGTCTACAAAGGTGAAAAAAGTCGATTGCAGAATAATAGCTGCAACAAATAAAAAACTAAAAGAAATGGTAGATGCAGGAGAATTTCGAAAGGATTTATATTATAGATTGAATATAATCCCTATTTATATTCCGCCGCTTAGGAATCGCAGAGAAGACATTATTCCTTTAGCTATAAAATTTCTAAAAGAAATAAATGAGAAGTATGGTACTAGTAAAACGATATCTTATAAGTTATTAAAATCTATGGAAATTGCGGAATGGGAAGGAAATGTGCGAGAACTACGAGCTGTAATCGAGAGGTGTGTGGTTTTAAATCAATCCGATGAAGTATTAAGTTGTAGTTATCAGTCTGAAGATGATGATGAGTCAGGAAATAGTATGCCGTTTGATGGATCTTTTCCTATTGAATTACGTGAAGTGCTAGAAAAAATTGAGAAGAAATATATTTGTATCGCAATTGAAAAAACGGGAAGTGTGAGAAAAGCGGCGGCACTATTAAACATACCTCCATCCACTCTTTTCAGAAAACTAAATAAAAAATAAATTGTTTCACAAACAGCACAAATAAGTGTTTCACCAGTCTTAAAAATGGAACGGTAGTAAAGATCAAGGAAGAAAATTCATAAAAAGAAAGTTTGTAGTTGATAAATTTTAAAAAATTGATCAATTCAAAAAATAACCCTCGTCTGAAAAAAATGCGAGGGTTATTTTCTTTTGAACCCACAGATAGCAGTTGTTTTATTTCGTGCAAAGAAAAAAACAGGATAAGAAATAGTTAAATGGCTCGAAAAATACAAACGAATAAAGATAGGATCAGTTTGTATTTGTAATTTTGGCATGTGCTTTGCTTCTGTAATTAATGTAAATTAGTAAATTAGATGAAAGGAGGGCTTTCTTGTGGGGAGAAATGTTGATGCAAGAAGTAAGAAAATTATATTTGTATCAAGTTGTTTACTTAATACAAATAATAAAGTGTTTGGGTTAGCTAGGTATCCCGGAATGTGTAAGGAGATAGTTGACATTTTACAAAGATATAATCTTGGAATAAATCAGATGCAATGTCCGGAGACCCTTTATATGGGAATCAATCGATGGTGGACTACCAAGAATTTGTATGAAAATCATGGATTTAGATGTTTTTGCAAGGAACTTACACAGCAAGTAGTAACCTATATGGAAGAATATGAGCGTGTTGGATATAAGACGGTTGGAATTTTGGGATGTGATGGTTCACCGACTTGCGGAGTTGATATAACTTGTTGGGATGATCGTTGGGGAGGAAGTCCTGATAAATTTGAGTTTCATGATGCGATAATAGAAGGCTCAGGAATATATATGGAAGAACTAAAAAAGGAAATTAAAGCAAGAGGAGTGACAGTTCCACCATTTTATGGACTGGCACTTGATGATGAATCAGAATCTATGGATAAAATATTGATGGATTTTGAAAAGTACATAGTTAAAATATGTAAATAAATATATGCTGAAAAGAATGGTTTAATGTTAGGAGGATAGATAATGGATTTTCAATTAAATAAAGAGCAAGAAATGTTAAAAACTGCAGTTGCAGAGTTTTGTGAAAAAGAAATTGCACCTTATGAAGCAAAATGGGATGCAGAACAATATTTCCCAGTGGAATTATTTCCTCGATTAGGGCGCCTAGGAATTTTAGGAATTGTTTCTTCGAAAGAGTATTGTGGTGCTGGAATGAAGCATATAGATAGAGCAATAGTAATGGAGGAATTGGGATTTTATTCGCCAGGCATCGGAATGGCAGTAAATTCTCAACATCTTGGGATCGGTGCCATTTTAGAATTTGGAACAGAAGAACAGAAAAAAAAATATTTGCCTGATTTGTGTATGGGGAAAAAAATAACATGTCTTGGCACAACAGAAGCGCAGAGCGGTGTTGATGTGGCGGGTCAGAAAACAGAAGCTAAGTTTGTAGATGGTAAGTGGATTATTAATGGACATAAATGTCTTCTTACAAATGCAGATTTTGCAGACTTCACTATTATAACAGCCAAAACTGGTGAGGATAAAAGAGGAAAAGCTTTATTTACGGCTTTTATTCTAAAAAGGGGTTTGACAGGAATTTCACAAGGGCGGAGAGAAAGTAAATTGGGACTTAGGACATCCGAACAAGGAGAGCTATTTCTGGATGATGTAGAGGTTGAGCCAGATTGTGTTTTGGGCGAAGTAGGTAAAGGAACTCTGGTAGCGATGAAACAGGTAAGTGAGATAGGACGAGCTGGCATGACCGCTGTTTGCGTGGGTATAACGAGAGCAGCTCTTGAATTAGGAGTTAATTATGCACAGCAAAGAATCATATATGGAAAACCGATATCAAATCTTCAGGCAATACAGATTCATATCGCAAACAGTAGGGTTGATTATGAAGCTTCAAGACTTCTTCTTCATCGCGCAGCTACACTTAAGGATATAGGCAAATCACCAGCAACACCTGACTTTTCAATAGCAAAGCTTTATGCGGGAGATGCTGCATGTAGAGCTAGTAAGAGTACAATTGAAATTTTAGGAGGTTATGGAATTATTCAAGAGTATGGTGCTGAAAAAATATATCGTGATGCAGTGTCTGCTATTTCTGGAGGAGGCACAAATGAAATTCAAAGAGTGATAGTGGCAAACGATACAATAAAAAATCTATTTGATATTAGAAAAAAGGAGGATGTTTAAATGATGAACGATGTAAAAAAGTACGTAAAAGATTTAGTGGTACGTTCGAGAGAAGCACAAGAAATAGCTGCTAAATATAATCAAAAAAAAGTAGAGGAATTAATAGCGGCCATTGCTTACGGTTGCACTCAAGAAGAGTTTCGTAGAAAAGTATCAATTATGTTGATCGAAGAAGCAGGCATGGGAAATGTTGAAGATAAAATGGCTAAAATGTTAGGTAAAGCGAAGGGCATTTACCATGAAAATAAGGATGTTCCATCTTGTGATTTAGTGGAATCAAACGTAATAACAGGTATGAGCAAATACATTAAACCGATGGGCGTTATTGGTGCTTTAATTCCAGTAACAAACAGTGAAGTAACTCAGTTTGGAAAGGCAATAATGTGTTTAAAGGGAAGAAATTCCATAATATTTGCTCCGCATCCAAGAGGCGCAAAAACAACCGTATTTATTACTGATTATTTAAGGAATATATTAAAGCAGTTTGATGCACCTGAAGATTTGATTTTGACCATTGATCCTGAATACGTTAGCATAGAAAGCTCTGGAGAATTAATGAGAAACGTTGATTTTGTGCTTGCTACAGGGGGGACTCCGATGGTAAGAGCAGCATATAGTTCAGGAACTCCCACAATAGGAGTGGGAACCGGGAATACGACAACATTTGTTGACGGAACAACTGATCTAGGCGAAGTTGCAGAAATGATTATTAAATCAAAAGAGTTTGATGGTGCGACAAGTTGTTCTACTGAAAATAATATCATTGTATTGGAAAGTATTCACGACAACCTTATCGCTGAATTTGAAGCAAGAGGAGGCTACTACTTAAAAGAAGGCAGTAGGGAAGCATTGAAATTAAAGAAAACTTTATGGCCGGAGTGGCCGGAAAATCATAAGTTAAATAGACATGTTGTTGGTCAGAGTGCTGAAAGAATTGCGGAACTTGCTGATTTGAATGTTCCAAAAGGGACGCGGTTGCTTATCGCAGAAGATAATGAAGGAGTAGGATCAAACTTCCCATTTTCTGGAGAAAAACTATCTCCAATAACTGCTATTTTTACTGTGAAAGATTTTGATGCAGCACTTAATAAAATGGATGAAATTTTAGAATATATGGGATGTGGACACAGTTGCGGTATTCATAGTAATGATGCGGAAAAAGCTCACAAAATGGCTTTACGGATGAAAGTTACAAAGATGTGCATAAACCAGCCGCAGAGCTTATCTAATAGTGGAGCGTGGTGGAATGGATTCCCGAAATCAACAACATTAGGCTGTGCGACATGGGGACATAATAGCGTGTCTCATAATGTAACATGGAAAGATTTGGTTAATTACACTTATGTTTCGAGACCAGTTGAAAATTGTGAGCCTTCAATGGAAGATCTGTTCCCTGTTAGCATTATTGAGAAGTTTAACGAATAGAGAAATATTCAGATTGTAGAATGAAAGGAGTGCGAGCAATGTATCCGAAAGAAGTATATGATCAAATAAAAGCTATTTCTGCAGAATTGAGGCCAGACTGTATTAGATTTATACAAAAATTAATACAAACACCGTCAATAAGTGGAGAGGAAGAAGCACTAGCAAATGTGTTAATTAAAGAAATGGAAAAATTGGGATATGACAGAGTATTCCGTGATGATGTTGGAAATGTTATAGGGATTATACAGGGAGAAGATGGACCAGTGCTTATGTTTAATTCCCATATGGACCATGTGGCTCCGGGGGATATTGAAAACTGGGAAGGTTATGATCCTTATGGAGGTCAGATTGATATATGTGAGTGTGATTCCGCAGATGCAACATATAGAGAAAAAGTGGAGTGTATTCATGGGAGAGGAGCTTCGGATGTTAAAAGTGGACATGGGTTTCAAATTTATGCGGGGGCAATTCTAATTAAATTGAGGGAACAGGGAATTGGATTCAAAGGGACTTTTATGTATACCGGAGTTGTGCATGAAGAAAGTGCTGAACAGTTGGGAATGCGATATTTACTTACTGAAACTTTCCCTAAGGAAAATCTTAAGTTTGACGCGATGGTTTCATCGGAAGCAACAAGTTTAAGGTTATATCTAGGACATAGAGGCCGAATCGAATATCTGATTAAAGTTCATGGACGAACAAGTCATGGTAGCTGTCCACAGAAAGGAATTAATGCAATTTATAAGGCAATGTCAGTAGTTGATAGAATCAAGAGCAATATTATTCCCAACCTTCCTAAAGATCCTGATGGAGAATTGGAAGATGCATCAATTTCACTTAATATAATTGAATGTTCACCGGGAAGCTTGTCTATAGTACCAGATTTATGTCTTCTTTCGCTTGATAGAAGAACAATTCCAGGTGAAACCGAAGAAAGTATAATGATTGAGTTGCAGAAAATACTAGACGAAATAGTTGAGGAAGATCCTGAATTTAAAGCAGAGGTTCAAATTAAAGTTGGACATGAAGTATCTTATACAGGACTCGAATTTGACATTAAGAAAAGTTGTGCACCTTGGAAAATAAAGAAAGACCACCCATTTGTTCAAGCTTGTGCGGATGCACTGTCTGAACTAGATTATCCTGTTGAGTATGGTTACTGGTCTTTTGGGACTGATGCGCATTTTTCTTCTGGGGAGTTAAGAATTCCTACAATTGGTTATTCTGCTATGCAAGAACAATATGCCCATACTCCTTTTGACAAATGCAGAATAGATTTTATAGAAAAGGCAATGGCTGGAAATGCTGCGATTTTTATGAAGGCGAGTCAATTGCCTCGTGAAAAATTTGAAAAACTGGACTTTTAATAGAAACAAAACAGGAGGAGGAGAAAATTGAGAATTGGTGAAAAGCAGCGATTTGCTGATAATGCAATAGTAGAATTCAATCCAAGAACTGCTTTAGAAGAGGCAAAAAGATGTTTATTGTGTCATGAAGCTCCTTGCAGTGCAGCTTGTCCCGCGGGAACGAATCCTGCAAAATTTATTCGATCGGTTAGATTTAATAACATTAAGGGTGCAGCAGAAACAATTAGAACAAACAATCCGCTTGCTGGATCTTGTGCTAAAATATGCCCTTGTAACAAACTATGTCAAGAAGCCTGTTCTCGTTGTGGAATTGATAAACCAATTAAAATTGGAAAGATTCAGAGTTTTGTTGTCAAACAGGAACAGTTGTTTGACATGGAAGTGATGAGCAGAGTTAATAAAGAGAAAAAAGGAAGAATCGCATGTATAGGAGCTGGACCTGCATCTTTAACGGTTGCAGCTAAGTTAGCTGAATGTGGATATGATGTTGTAGTATATGAGATGGCAGAAAAAGCAGGCGGAATTATGACATATGGAATCACTCCTGAAAGATTGCCTCAGGACGTGGTTGATTATGATATTTCTTTGATTGAAAAGCTAGGTGTTAAATTTGAGTTTTTAAAAGAAATAAATTCTATTATGCACCTTAAAGATGAAGGATTCGATGCAATATTTATAGGAATAGGCCTTTGGGAAGCAAAAAAACCATCTATTCCAGGGAGTGATTTAAAGGGAGTTTGGACCGCATTGGATTATTTGAAAGCAGCGAGAATATCTAATAGCCGGTTTGAGGCAGGCAATAGGGTTGTTGTGATTGGTGGTGGAGATGTAGCTATGGATTGTGCTGCTACTGCAAAATTAGCCGGTGCAGATAAGGTAATGGTGTATTATCGAAGGACAATAGAAGAAGCTCCTGCAGATATTGATGAAATGAGATATGTCCAAGACATGGGAGTAACAATTACAACTGAATTCATTCCAAATGAGATAATTCGAGATAGTAGTAAAAACAATTTCATATTATTTAAAGGTCGTGATGGAGAATCTTCAGCAAAAATCAAGGCGGATACAATAGTATTTGCAATAGGGCAAAAACCGAAAAATATCTTAAATTTAGATTTATTGGATGTAAACGAGGCGGGATGTATAAAGGTTGATGAAAATGGTTTTAGCGGCGTCGATGGCATTTTTGCCGCAGGAGATATTGTTAATGGTGGAATGACAGTAGTTGAAGCAGTGGGAACCGGAAAGAATGTTGCTAAAGCGATAATAAATTATTTGGAAAAGAGAGAAGGTGTAGTAGATGGTTGTTAAAAAAGATTTATCTATAGAGTTTGCGGGATTAAATTGTATAAACCCTTTTTTCCTTTCTTCTTCCCCGGTAGGGAATAATTATAATATGATTTCAAAGGCATTTGAGGTGGGTTGGGGTGGCGTGTATTACAAGACAATTGGTCTTGTAGAGGAAAAAGAAGTCTCTCCGATATTTAGCGAAGTGAGTTCTATGGGGCAGACATGGACTGCATTTAAGAACTGTGAACACTTTTCACAAAACACATTAGAAGAGAATTGCGAGCATATGCTCAAACTTAAAAAGCATTATCCGGATAGAATCGTTATTGCATCTTTCATGGGGCAGAATGAATCCGAATGGAAAACTCTTTGTCGTTTTGCTGATCAGGCAGGAGTTGATGCTGTTGAAATCAATTTATCATGTCCACACATGGGAAGTGAGGCTATGGGCGCTGATGTTGGAACGACGCCTTCGCTAGTAGAACAATATACTAAGGTTTGTTCGCAAGCAACCAAGTTGCCGATTATTGCAAAAATGACCCCAAATCTTACTAATATGGAACCATCTGCAATTGCTGCTATAAGAGGTGGAGCGAAAGCAATATCTGCAATCAATACGGTGAAATCACTAATTAACATAGATTACAGTACAATGGCCGTTCCGCCGGTAGTGGATGGAAAAGGTGCTGTATCAGGATTATCAGGAGTAGCGGTAAAGCCTATTGCACTGCGATTTATACAGGAACTGGCGACATGTCCAGAACTAAGTGGAGTTCCTCTTTCAGGAGTTGGAGGCATATATACATGGAATGATGCTTTGGATTTCATGCTATTAGGTGCACGAAACATACAAGTGACAACATCTGTTATGGAATATGGCTATCGTATTGTTGAGGATATAATTTCAGGAATTATGCATTTTATGGATGAGCGGGGATTTTATGATTTGAATGATATTGTCGGATTAGCACTGCCTAATATTGTTTCGCCGTCAGAATTTACTCGTGAATATATAATTCGTCCAGAATTTTGCGATAAAAAATGTGTAGGATGTGGAAGGTGCTATATATCCTGCTATGATGGAGGGCATCAGGCAATCAAGTGGAATGACGAAAAGCGCCGTCCTACATTAGATGCGGACCATTGCGTTGGGTGTCATTTATGTGTACAGGTATGTCCTGTTAAGGATTGTATCTGTCCAGGAGAACTTGTTAGGCGATAAAATGTTAAATTACTTTAAGAGCACGGTTCGATTCGATTGGTAATAAGCAAGGTGAACTATTTGGTTATATGAATTATAGTTGCTTTGTGTTTACAATTATTAAAATGAGTTTCAAAGAAAAGTAAGGAGGTTTAAAATGAGTGATGGAAACGTTAAAGCAAATAAAAAAATAATCCTAAGCATTATTGGGGCAACCATTGCTTTCGGAATTGGCTCGGGATTTGCTACCGGACAAGAAATATTACAGTATTATTCGTCATGGGGATGGTGGTGCCTAGGCACTGCGTTGATTTTTATCGTTATTACAATTTATACTATTTTCAGTTATTCTGCAGCGGGATATTATCAGAAGTTTGAAAAGAACTATATGATTTTTAGCTATTACTGTGGACCTGTTATAGGAAAAGCATTTGACTATTTTGCGGTATTCTTTTGCTATATGTCGTTTGTGGTAATGCTATCAGGTTCCTCGGCATTGTTACATGAACAATGGGGATTGCCTAGTTATGTAGGTGGTATCGCAATTGCAGTTTTATCTGGAGCATCTGTTATATTTGGATTAAATGGTGTCGTTAACGTAATAAGTAAAATTGGACCGATTATGATTGTATTTTCTGTTTTTATTGCTATTTTTTCACTGGTAACAACATATGATCAGGTGCCAGACAATATTGTAAAGATGAATAGCGGAGAAGTAGAAGTATTACATGCAGGTCCTAATTGGTTTATATCTGGTTTGTCTTATGGCGGATTTGTATTATTGTGGTTTGCTGCATTTGTAACACAGTTGGCAAGGGAGAATACACTTAAAGAGGTTTATACTGGTGTTTGTTGTGGGCAGCTCATCACAAATTCGTGCGGTGTTATTCTGGCTTTTGCATTGATTGGAAGTATTATGGAAGTAGCAGATAAACAGATACCGAATCTTGTTTTAGCACTTAAAATTGCACCATGGATGTCATTTGTATTTGCATTCATTATTTTCATTGCAGTACTTTCTTCAGCAACGCCATTATTATGGACAAGCGTACAGAGAGTAGCAACTGAAAAAACACCTCGTTATTATGTGGCTACAATTGTATTGCTAATTGTAGGTGTAATTATTGCATTCTTTGTTCCATTTAACCGATTAATGAATGTTTGTTATGTAATTAACGGATATGGTGGATTTGTTTTAGTAATTTTCATGATTGTAAAGGATGTTAAAACATATCTGATTAAGAAAGAGCATAAAAAAATTCAAAACAAATAAATGAACTTAATTGTAGAAGGAAGGAGAATAATTATGGCATTTTATGATGATAAAGTGATTCCTATTTTGAAAAAAACAAGTATGGAAATGGAAAAGACGCCACATATGCAAGATATTTTAAATGGGACAGTCCCGCCAGAGAGGTTTAAGTTTCAAATTTTGCAGAATCATCAGTATCTTTTGGATTATGTAAGATGTTGGGCTGTTGGATTATCAAAATGTTCTTGCTTCGAAGAAATGAATGAATTTTACAAGGTTGTAAAAAGAACTTTTGAAAAAACAGTTATGATGAATCGTGAATTTTGGTCAAAGGATATTGGTGTCACATTGGAAGAAATGGATGCGGTTATTCAAGCTGAAGGAAAACGTTCTTATACAGCGTTTCAGCTGATGTGTGCGGAACAGGGTGGTTTGGCTGAAATTCTTATGGCTTCGCATCCATGTAACGCATTATACATGTATTTTTCGGAGGATTTATTGCCTAGATGTACATTGCCTGAGGATCATAGCGGACGAATTTGGCTGGAATACTATGTGACAGATGGTTATAAAGAAATTGTGGACACTGAAGCCAGAATGATTCGGAAAGTATGTGACAATAAGTCGGAAAGAGAACAGGCAAAGTTGCTTGAAATTCTTGCCACTAGTTGCAACTATGAGATCATGCAGTTTAATGACTTATACTATGAAATGAAAACCTGGCCTCTGAATGAAATCTTCCCTAAAAAGTTTACTATGATAAAAGAGTAGTTAGCATGCAAGAAAGTTTATTTTGCGACATACTATTTATATTTTCCCCTTGAACAAGTTTTTCTTTGGGAGAGGGGAAATGTGATTCATGTCAGGAGAGGGAGGAATATCATGTTAAACGTTAAAGAAAAGAGTTTAAAATATAATTTGCATTCATGGAGCGCGCAGAAAGGCTTGAACCCAAAAGTAATAACTAAGGCTAAGGGGATTTATTTTTGGGATGATGAAGGAAATAGATATTACGATATGTCATCACAATTAGTAAATTCAAACTTAGGACATGGAAACAAAAATGTTATCCAGGCAATAAAAAATCAAGTTGATAAACTTCCATTCATTAGTCCAGGATTTGCTATTGATGTTCGATCGGATGCTGCTGAATTTGTTGTAAATATTTCGGGAATGAAAAATGCAAAAGTTTTTTTTACAAATGCTGGGGCAGAAGCAAATGAGAATGCCATTAAGATGGCGAAACAATATACTGGAAGATGGAAGATATTTTCCATGTACAGATGTTATCATGGTTCATCGGCAGGAGCGGGGATGCTTACGGGCGAACCTAGACGTTTTGCTAATGAACCAGGTCCAGCCGGTTTTGTAAAATATGATGGTCCATATCCGTATAGATCACCCAAACAAGCAATCTTTAAAGATGAGAATGACATGGCAGATTTTTATCTTGAATTATTAGAAAATCAAATTATATATGAAAATCCGAGCAGCATTGCAGCTGTTTTCTTGGAAACTGTTGTTGGATCTAATGGAGTTATAATTCCACCAGCTAAGTGGGTTAAGGGTGTAAGAGATATTTGCACAAAATATGGAATTCTGATGGTATGTGATGAAGTAATGACAGGGTGGTATAGAACAGGCGAAGCCTTTGCATTTCAGAAATATGAGATTGAGCCAGATTTAGTTACTTTTGCAAAAGGTATTACTTGTGGGTATGTCCCTCTTGGTGGTGTTATTGTTTCTGAGAAAATTCAAAGCTATTTTGATGACAATAAGATGATGTGTGGTCTTACGTATAATGCACATCCTGTAGGATGTGCAGCCGCGATAGCAACAATTAATGAATATAAACGCTTAAATATAAAAGAAAACGTAGCATTGCAAGGAGATATTTTAGAAGATATTTTACAGGGTTTCGTTAAAAGACATAATTGTGTAGGAGAGTTTAGACGTGTTGGTTTGTTTGCAGCAATAGAGCTTATCAAGGATGAGCAAAGAACTCCAATTGTGGAGTTTAATAATGATTCGGATGGAGTAATGGCTAAAATTATTAAAATGCTCATGAAGGAAGGATTTTTTACTTATTCACATGAAAACATAATACTTATTGCACCACCTCTAATTATAAAAGAAGATGAACTTAGAAGCGCGATGAAAATTCTCGATGTGGTGTTAGACTCTGTAGATAGTATGATATAGGTACATGAAAAGACGATGTGTTTCAGTAAAAATTTACATCAGGAGACATATATCGGAACATCCGAAAGCGAATTTTAAAAATAGACTTATATTTACGGTAAATGTATCGTATATTTAAGATGAATTATACAGTATTCATTATGATATATGAGACAATAGAGATAAATCAATAGAAACTGATTCAATGAGACGAAAGACATAGATATGTCTGTTACTCTCGGGAACGATGTATATTACTACTGGCTGTTGAAAGAGTATGAATTCCCATTCTGGCAAGCAGGATCCTGAAAAGGACAATGCGGGCAGTACGGATCAGGTCAAAGATGGCGATAAGGCGGTAGCCAATGGAGCAAATACTGGTGCTAACGCAGCAAAGACCGGAGATCAGATGAACCTTCCTCTTCTGATCGGCGTAATGATCGCCGCAGCCTTTGCAGCAATCCTTACTGTATGCATGAGAAGACGGAAAACAAACGTAAAATAGAAAATCGAAGTATAAGCGGGAGAACACGATGTGGTCTTCCGTTTTTTATGAATGCAAGCTTGACATATATCAAAAGTGCAGTATAATAAAATTACCCATCAGGTAATTTTATGGAGACGGCATGAAAATTCGATATGAAAGTAAAACTGTAGAAAAACAATGTACAAGCGTAAAAGCTGCCAATAAATTGTTCGGCGGGCAGAAGCAATTAACAGTCAGCTTAATGGCAAGAATAGAGTCTTTAAAGGCGGCGACAAATTTAAAAGATATTGTGCTAATAGATTATTAGAATTGAGAAGGTGAGTGCGCATTATGAGTAATTTTATAGAGTATAAAAATAGAATGGCATTTCATCCAGGTTATTATATTCAGGAATTCGTTGAAGAAAGTGGGCTAACACAGAAAGATTTCGCAAATCGGCTAGGAACAACACCTAAAAATTTAAGTGTTTTGATTAGTGGAGAACAAAGTTTATCGATTGATATTGTTGTCAAGCTTGCAGCAATGCTAGGAACATCGGAAGAATATTGGTTTAATCTGCAAACTGCATGGAATGAAATGATGGCGGAGATTCATTATGATAAACAATTGGAATTAGAAAAAGAAGTGTTTAAAGATATACAATATGCTTATTTCAGGGAGTATTTTGATTTGCCGGACTTACCGAGAAAAACCAAAGAGCAGATCGAGCAGGTAAGAAAATTTTTAGGAGTGGCATCGCTAACGGTGCTAAAAAAAGCAGATTTAGCAGTTGATTTTAGAAGTATAAAAAATAATTTTCAGGAGTCTAATTTAATTAAGGCTAATATTTTATTGCAAATTGCAGTAAACCGAGCTTTACAAATAGAAGCACCTCGTTATAATAAGATAAAATTTCATAAAGCCATTCAATTTGCATTAACTCAAACAAGCAATCACAGCTCTTTTTTACCAGAGGTACGGCAAAAATTCCTGGATGCAGGTGTTGTTTTGATTGTTTTGCCGCATCTCCCAGGATCCAAAATGAATGGTGCCACAAAACGTGTGGATGGGAAAATTATGATATTGATAGATGATCGGGGCAGATACGCAGATACTTTTTGGTTTACATTGTTTCATGAAATTGGGCATGTTTTGAATGATGACTTTGGCATTTCCTGTGATGTGGAGCAAGACGATGCCGCAGAACGTGTTGCAGATGAGTATGCACAGAATGTTCTCATACCGTCTGAACAGTACAATGAATTTGTGCGAAAGGGAACGGCATATACTGCAGAGAACATTAGAAACTTTGCTATTAGCATTGAGCGAGATCCAGGAATCGTGTTAGGTCGATTAAAAAAAGATGAGTATGTACCATATGCAGAGACAGAGTTGTCAAGGGAGTTAAGGTGGCGGTATAAGGTGCGGTAAGGTGTGATTAAATGTGTATATTGGAGATGAGAGAGATTAAAGAAGGAAGGGCTATTGTGTTAGAGTGGAGACTTTGGAATAGCTTAGATTTGTTCTTTTCTGTTAGCATTAAGATTATTGAATTGAGGACAAAGTATATGTTAAGGCTGGAAAGATGATAGCCGCTTCCTTAAAAACTGAGATAGAGGCACTTTATGAAATCAAATAATAATATGACGATACAGTATAATATTGGAAAGGATGGATTTGGCTATCACTTTAAGAAACAGGAGATGGTAGCTAAAAAGTGTATCATTACGGGTGAGTTGCATCCGATCAACGAAGTTGAAAGGTTAAAAGAACAACTGAAAACAAAAAAGCTCTTAAAGCCTGTAGATTCTGGATATATATTGCGAAGAAACATACAAGTTGGTCCATTGATGGCCTATAATTTATGTTCGAATAAAATTGAACATTCTTTAGACTCCTTAAATGCTCAAGTGGTTATTAATGGAAAAGATGGGGAAGACAATTTAATTAAATCTTATTTTGAAACTCCACACATCATTTCCAGTGCTTCGGATTTTGGAAAAGGTTTATGCAAATATGAGTTAAAGCTTGATAAAGTTGAAGTAATAAATGTAGAAGATTCTTTTTTTGAACGAGCAAAAGATAAATCGTTTTCTAATGTTGAAAATTTTATGGTGCATGTATTAGTTAAAGCTGGAATTGTGCAGGATTATAGGCGTGGGGATGATACCTGCCATGAAGCAGATGTTATTACAGAAGATAGACAAATTGAACTTGTGACTTGTCTTAATAAAGCGACAAATGTTATTCGCTATAAAATGCATGATTGTTCTGCGGCAATCATTATTGATGCGATTGATACCGATCATTATCAATTGCCTGATGGTATAATTAAGAAATTTTCTTCTAAAAATTATACTAATAATTATTCCAAGGAGCTGGCCATCTTATTTACAGGAGGAATTTGTAGTGAAGAGGCGCTAATGAAGCTGTTGAAACAACAATTAGAATCCGGAGATATCAAAAATGATTTTAAGAAAATATATTTTATTCTAGTTGATCCAATTGAGGATAGGATTAGTATTGTAAATGGGGATAAGCAGAAAGATATTAGTGTTGAGTCTATTCCAATATTAATGTACCAAAAGTATGCAGTAGACTGGGATTTATTAATTGAAGACGAGAGGTATTTGCTTTCATGTACTAATATTTTTTCTGGTGATAAGTATCTTATGCTTGAAACTGGAGAAGTAATACAAAATTTTATAAAAGAATGTAAAGTTTGGCAGTGACAGGGTGTGAGATGCTTAACACAAGTGTTTGTTGCATAAGAACAGAACCTGACTGACAGGAAGTGATAGTGAAGATGAATAAATGAGGTTTTTATGAACTGGAAATCGCTTTTTCCATCTAGGATCTTATCCCGTGGGCGGGAATATTATCTGGATGGAATGCGAATGCCCGTATGCTCAGGATGGGAAGGCCTGCAAGCATATGGCTGCGGTTACAAAAATGGTAATGAAATCAGACGAAAAGACGGTTCGAAACTATTTGGTTTCGGTATTGATGGAAAGTGATAACTCTCTGCTTCGTTTTAAAACGATAACAGATGTTTGCAGCCAAGGCGATGTTCCAGTGGTTTATGGAGCAGTTAAGAAAAGCAGAGAAGCGAGCGAATGCAAAGCGTTTTGCAGAGAGCGCTGGCAGAATACAGCAACGCGCATGTATTATATTGGACTTTGTGAAGAAGAGGACGCCTATGAGGAGGCTTTGTAGGCGTTGGATGAAAGTATTGCTAAGGACCGCTCTCTTAGCAAATTGCAGATTCGGGATTATGAGAAGCAGAAGAAGGATATCTATCGGGTGATAAAGGATGAAGAACATTATAGAGAGCAACTGTGGAAACGGGTAGAAGACTATTCCCCGGTCGATATAGAGCTTTATCGTGAGATTCGAGGGCTTTATGATGGAAAAAGCTGGTCGGAGGTGCGGGAACGAATCATTTCGTCTATTCGTGATTTTCAGAGCCGAAATGAGTTGCTAGAAGAGGAAAAGCTGTATGATCGTCTCTTGGATTCTGTTCTGCAAAGTCCCGGGCTATATACTTTGCGGCAGTATGACGATGTGTTGGGCGAGCTGTATCCGGTGCAGATTCTGGAGAAATATCGACAGCAGCTGAATCAGATGGCAGAGATGATGCTGGTTGCAGCAGCAGGGATCGTATTTTGCGGTAGAAAGCTGTATAAGAGCAGATAGATAAAATAGCAAAACTTAATACGTAATAACGAAACGGGAGATTCAAATGGATGGATTGTATGTCAGCAGGCCACCGTCATTGGATCTCCTGTTTTTCTGCACCTGGGATTCTGGTGATCCAGGGCTGCAGGACTGACCTGATTGGAGCTGATCCGACGATCAATTCATCCTTACCGGGCTTAATTTCCGAAATAAGGATGAAGCCGGGTGAAATCGACCGGCGCTTTAAGGCCCTTCATCTTTAAACTTGCGGTGCTGGACAATAGGGATGAAAATCTGCCTAAATTTTGGTAAATTTTCATCCCAATGCTGGCAACGCTAAGCTATGGATTCATCATTCTTATCCCCCGACCCAACCCTAAAAACGTTTGTCACGCTGATTTCATCCCTGAGTCCCTCAGATATAGAACTGGCAGGATGAAAGGGCAGCGTGTTATCTGTTTTACAAGTAGACCGGTTCGCTTGAATGGAAATATTTTAAAGCATTTCATCCTTCATCACAATGAACCTGGCGTTGCAGGATGAAATCCTGAGGTGGACATCGAAGGAAGCCTCTGAAAACCCCTGGCAGTAACGTGTTTTCATCCTGTGAGCCTTGCTGCGAGGGAGTCC
>JABLTO010053710.1_pt1 | contig 45748 bp, 41 predicted proteins | sample 7160091 | NCBI WGS metagenome assembly JABLTO01 (sample SAMN14651225, study PRJNA627086) | human gut metagenome | isolation source: feces | host: Homo sapiens
CATAGTCTTTAGTACAAGTAATAGTCTTAGCATCAGCACTATATACACATCTATTATCAATACTAGAATTATTTAAATCTAATTCATATGGAAGCTTATCAGTAAGTACAAGTTTAGCCTTACCAACATAATTTTCTATTCTTCCAACATAAGTAAGTTTATAGTCAAATACACCATCAATACTATTAATAGTCTCTGGTCCTTCTTTACTTACTTCATTCTCAGTAATATCTCCATCATTCTTAGTATAAGTATAGATAACATCAATATTACCTTCTATATATTTTCCGTCTTTATTTTCTGGTAATTTACTTTCATCTAAAGTATAACCAAAAATATCTTTAGCAGTAGTACTATAATCAGTACCAGCAAGTGCTTCTCCTAAAGCAGTTTTACTAGAAATATCATTTCCTTCCTCATCTTTAAAGTATACATTAACAGTACCTTTAATTTCAACAGGAACATTAGCAGAACTTTCACTACCATCAGTTACTTTATCATCTAATCCTGCACTTACTACTTTTGTATTTCCTACTACTGTATTATTTAAGTTACCACCATTATTACTTAAATAATCTGTATATAAAACAGTATAATCAATTTTCTCATTTACATTATAAATCTTAGTAAATTCTTCTATAGTATAAGTAAATGTCCAAGTAATAGTATTATTTTCACTATTATAAACTCCACCATTTAAAGTACTCTTATTAGTATCAATACTTCCTGGTAGTGTATCTTTAATAGTTACTACTACTCTATCGTCTTTTCTTACATTATTTATTGAACTATTATATTTTAATGTATAACTAACTAAATCATTAGAGCTAACTACTTTATTTGTAGAAGTACTCTTTACTATATTCTCATTAGTATTATCAAAGTTAGTGTTAATATAATAAATATTTAATACATTACTACTAGCATCTGTTCCTATAGTAACCTCTCCATTATTATCTACTTCTCTACTTGGATCTAAGAAGTAATCACTCTTTCCATTACTAGAAAGTCTATCATTACTAAGCCATTTACTTTCAGCAGTTATCTTATCTCCATATATCGCAGAACTATCATCACTAAATCCTTTTTCACTATTAAAGAAATAGTTTACTGTATAACCGTAGTTATTTCTCTTATAGTATATATCAATTACAACTTCATTACTAGTAATAGTATAAGTACCATTATCACTTCTAGTAGTATCTAAACTATAGCCTTCTCTAATACTATCACTATCTAAATAATAACTACTAGCATCTACTTTAGTACCATAAGAAACATCTTTAATATCTAAACTATTATCAAGAGTATTATCATAATAATAATTTACTTTATAATCAAATTTCTTAATAGTATATAAGATATTGATTTCTCTCTTTACTCCATCATTTAATACAGTAATAGACTCTGGAGTAATAGATTCAAATTTATAACCTTCTGGTAAATATTTATCTCTATCTACATTTTCTTCATTAATCACAGTGCCATTAACTGCAATTCTAGTATCACTAGCTATCTTGTTCTCACTAGTTATACTATCTTTATAATAATTTACTACATATTCATATTCATTTTGTACCCAATACACTTGTGGATTTTCATCTACTTGTATAGACTTTTCTTCGCCTTTATAGTCAGTGTATGTTAGAGTAAATCCAGCATTAGTATCATACCATTCTGTAGGACTATCTTGATCAATATCAATATAGAATGATATAGTAGTACCTTCTTCTGTTATCTCTTTTATTTCTTCACTAACAAAACTTCTTTGTGTACCATCAGTACTAGTTATTTTAAATGCACTACCCAATTTATCAGTAAGTACAGCTTTAGTACCTGCTTTTACAATACTAAGTTCTTTTGCTATATTAGTAAAAGTATTAGCTATTGATGTAGGATCAGCATATGTATAATGTGTAATATTAGAGTCTTCAACATCAGGACTAGCTACTTCTGTTAATATATCAGCAGCAGTCTTATCTTCATATACCTTTCCTTCTGGTAATATGTAACCAATAGAGAATATCTCAGCTTTAGTAGCATTCTTAAGAGTATTTGCCATACTTATAGTAGCATCATATGTATTATCATTAGTATTACTACCATCACCTCTAGTATAACCATTTTCATCATAGTAGAATGTTGGTTGACCATCACTAATTACTACAACATACTTATAAGCATCCGCTGGTGCTTCTTCTAATAACTTATTTGCTTCATATAAACCTGCCTCTAAGTTAGTTCCACCATTAGGAGAACCAAAATTAGCATCATCTAAAGTAGCTTCACTACCAGTTTTAAATCCTCTTACAACTTCAGCATCATTATAGTCAGAATCTGTATAACCTCTACTAGACTTATTGCCTGAAAAAGCTACTAATGCTATATTAGCAGTTGGTATATTAGTAGATAATGTATTAGCAAATAATTTAGCTCCTGCCACAGCATTTTCCCACTTATTATTATAAGCTTGTTTATACCTAGAACAGTATCTGCCATTTACCCAGTTACCGTTTTCATCTTGATACCATCCCTGAGCATATCTTTCGCATTCATCAGTGTCAGCATATTCACTTTTCATACTACCAGATCTATCAAATACAACAACAGCATATACTGGCTTAATGATTTCTTTCTCGTCTTCTACATCCTTTCCTTTAATATTAAATTCTACTTTATATCTACCTAAAACATCAGTCTTACTAACAGTTTTAGTAACACTAACATCTCCTTCTTCTTCAAGGTTAACATTATTAGATACAGTAGCAGAATTTCCACCATCACTACTTACAGACTTATTAATTCCAACATCACCCTTATTAGGAGTACTAGATAACTCATCAGCTAAAACACTAATAGGAGTCATCAAATCAGAAAATATAACTGCAATTAGTAATAAAAACTTTGCAAATTTTTTTACTGTTTTTTTCATTCCTTATAACCTCCTCAATATTATTAATAAATACTTCTTTTGATAATTACGATAATCTGGATGTTCACTACAAGTTTGTAATACTAGTATTTCATCATTACTATTAATATTAACACCAGTATCATACATAGACTTACTCTTTAACTTACTTAAGTGATTATAATAATCTTCATCACTATCAAAGTTAATATTCATATATGAGAAGTCACTAGTCTCTACATAGACAGAGAATATCTCATACTCCTTCTTTGTACTACTTGTAGTAATAGACATATACTTATGATTATCATAATAATCTTTATCATAAAATTCTTCTAATATTGTAAATGGCATATCAACATTAGCAGAATTATGACCATAAATTAATAACTTCCTACTAGAGTCTATATTAACTCTGTAGTCAAGAAAAACTGAACCCATAAAGTTTTCTTCTTTATTAGGTAAATGATTTAAGTAATACTCATTATCTTCTCCTTGTAATATAGGTACTATATAATCAGTATTTTCTATTTCAAGAATACCAACAATATCATCATTGTTGTATTCACTTCTAATATCATTAATAACTTCTTCATAATTAATAGGATTATTAACATTATTATTTCTATCAATATTAACTAATAAATAATCTTTCTTATTACTCTTTTTATTAGTAGAATAATATACTCCTATTACTAATAGAGATAACAATATTAAAATAATTATAATTATAATTTTTCTTTTATCTTTAATACTTTTCATAGGTTCACCCCAAAACAGTTCCTTTAGTAGTTATATATTATAACATTATTTATAATTTTGTCAATCTAATAATCAAAATTATATAAAGAAAAGGCATGAACTATGTAACATAATAACTACTACTTCAAGCCTCTAAATATTACATTACTAATATGTGGTAATTTTATTTATTTTAAACTCTTTTTTATTATCTCAATGATAGTTTATTATAAATTTTATCAAATGCTACTATAAACTTATCTACTTCTTCTTTAGTATTTAAATAAGAAAGACTAATTCTTATACTATGAGAAGCAATATTCTTATCTTTATATAAAGCATATATACTACTAGAATAATCAGAAGAAGAACAAGCACTTCTAGTAGATAAATAAATATCTTCTTCTTCCATTGAATGAATAAAAGTCTCTGGTTTAATATTCTTTATACTAAAATTAATTATATAAGGAATACTATTCTCTGTACTATTAATGTGTATATTCTTATACTTCTTTAAATTATCTACTATAACCCTATTTAATTCTTCTACATATTTATAATTATTTTTAATATTAGGAATAATAAGCTCAAGAGCTTTCATTAAACTACATATTAAAGGTAATGCTGGAGTACCACTACGATATATAGTAGTAGACTTACCTCCATTAATTAAATTATCAATAACAATATTCTTCTTCTTTAATAGAAGACCTATTCCCTTTAAACCAAATATCTTATGAGCAGACATACTAAGAAAATCTACATCCCTAAAATTTACTTCTATCTTACCAATAGCTTGTGTAGCATCAACTCCTAAATAACACTTAGGATAATTATCTACTACTTTCTTAATACTCTTAATATCTTGTCTAATACCAAGTTCACTATCTACATAAGAAATAAATACAAGTATTGTCTTATCATTTATTAATTCTTTTAAATGATCTGTATCAATAAGACCATCTTCTCTTAACCTAACTTTATCTATTATAAAACCCTTACTCTCTAAATAATCACAAGTAGCTATAACAGAAGAATGTTCTAAAGGGCTAATAATAATATGATTACCTCTATTCTTATATCTTGAAGCTACTCCTTTTAATATTGTATTATTTGACTCCGTAGCTCCTGAAGTATATATAATCTCATCCTTATCTATTTTTAAAAGTTCTGCTATTCTTTCCGTAGCATATTCTTCTAACTCCTTAGATTTAACACCTAAACTATGAAGAGAATTAGCATTTCCTGGATACTCCAAACAAACTTTATTAAAAGTATCTAATACTCTCTTATCTACCATAGTAGTAGCACTATTATCAAAATATATCATATATACTCCCACCTCAAAAGTATTATACCCTAAATAAAATAATTTTTCAAGCAAAAGAAAACCCAGATAACTGGGCTTAATTTATACTACTACTTACTAACAGGAAGAACAGATACACTTCTTGCAATATCAAGTAATTCACTCTTAGATAGTTTATCACTAACTACATAGTACTCAATATTATTATCAATCCAATTAACAGAGTTATCATTAACAATAGCTATAGTAGAGGCCATAAGTTCAAGTTCTCCATAAGTAGGAACTATCAAATGTTCTTTCTCATAAGATACTGTCTCCTCTATTAACATAAATGGATTATCACCATCAAAAGTAAGAATAAGTCTTTCTCCACCATCTTTACTAACTTTCTCTTTATTAGATAGATAAGTATTCGAAGGTATATACATAGGATAGATTACATCTTCTATAGAACTAGTCTCTTTAGTTTCTTTAGTCTCAGTACTATTATTATTCTCATTACTATTAGTATTATTATTTGTATTATTGTTAACATTATTATTAGTAGTGCTATCTTTATCAGGATTATTTACATCATTACTATTCTCATTAGTATTAGTGTTTTCATTAACATTAGTATTAGCATTATTATTAGTATTAGTATTAGCATTATCATTAGTATTAGTATTATCATTATTCGTAGTATTATTACTATCTTCTCTAGTATCAATAATTTCTTTTAAATCAAAATAACTATCTTTAAATTTACTCTTTAAATCAATCTTATCAAACTTCATTGTAATTGCAGGATTATTATCCTTATCTAAAACAGTTACCTCTTTAATATTAGCATTCTTATCAAGCAATATTTCTTGTTTAACAAGTTTAGAATTATTAGGATAATTAGCAGCTACTACTAACTTATAACCATCATCTACTTTAGTAAATTCTCTCTTCTCATCATTAGTAATATCTTCAAGTAATGGTCCTAATAAATAAACTTGTGAATTATTATAAGGCCAATCACTCTGGAATTTAAAACTCTTATTAATCTTAGGAGTAATAACATATACACCATCACTATTTCTAAGAATTATCTGTTCGTGATTATTAACCTTATTAACTAAATCAACTTTATAATTATTTTTAGCGGAATAACTAACATTAACATCATAAGTATAAACATCCTCATTATTAACAATTTCTAAAGTACCTTCAATATAATAAGATTTAGAAGCGTTTATCTTTTTAGTCAAATCATTAATAATATCTTTTTCACTTCTATTACCACAACCTCCTAAAAGAAACAGACCTATTGTAAGTAGAAATAACAACTTTCTTTTCATATTTCACCTCTTTGTTCTTTCTGATAAATTATATTAATTATTTTTTTTAATATGATGAATAATTAATTATTTTTAGTACAAAATAAAAGTAAAAAGGAGGAATTATGAATACATTATATAAAATAGCAATAGTACTAACTATAATAGGAGCTATTAATTGGGGTTTAGTGGGTATATTTAATTTTAATTTAGTAGAATACCTATTTGGAGACGGTACTTTATTAACTAGAATAGTATATATATTAGTATTAATATCTGGTATTATAGATATTGGAATATTAACTAAAGATCTAGATTAAAGCGTGTTAGATATAACACGTTATTTTTTTATCCTCTTAAGCCTCTTGTCTTAAGAGGTATTTTATAGCCTTATTCTAAGTCTATAAAATAAACATTCTTTTTGTTTACACTATTTAACATATAATAACATCTTTATTTAATTATATAGATTTTTTTAAATTTTTATAGTATAATTAAGTAGGTGATATTACTTGAATTACAGAACAAATTTCAATAGTACTTATGCAAATAGAGGAATGGGACTAGAAAATGATATCAATAATACTAATAAATACTATGAATTATATGATATAGCATTAATTAATAAGAAACCTACTCCTATTAGAATTACTAAAACTGACTTTAAAAGTGCTAGAATAAAAGATGCTTTCTTTGAAACACAATCTACTCTAGACTACAATGGAGTATATAAAGGATACTACATAGAATTCGATGCCAAAGAAACTGCTAGTGAAACAAGTTTTGCAATAAGTAATATACATCCCCATCAAATCGAGTATATAAAAAAAGTATTAAAACATAACGGTATTGTCTTTTTAATCGTAAGATTTACAAAATTAAATAAGAACTACGTACTAAAAGGTAGACAACTAATAGATTTTCTAAACACTAACGAAAGAAAATCTATACCACTAAAATACTTCGAAGAAAACTGTTATAAAATAGATTTAAAGTATTCTCCAAGATTAGATTATATCAAAGTAGTAGATAAACTAATTAAGGAAATCTAACTATGATAATAATTCTTTTTATAACAATAACCATTCTAAGTATCATAGCATTTAAAGAAAAAGGATTACTAATACTACTATTTACAATACCATTACTTATTATGTACTTTAAAGCAAGTAAAATCATAAACAAAAAGAAGAAAAAGAAAGATAAATTTATTTTATCAGAAAGAAAGGAAGTTGATATTGTGAGTTCTAGAGATAGAAAAAAGGGAATATCAAAAAGTAGTAAACCTAAAAAGAAGACTACTACAAAGAAAAGTATCCCAATAGAAGAACTAAATGAAGAAGACTTAAATACAAAGACAAAAGCAAAAAAGAAATTAAACTTCAGTAAGTTTAATGATATCAAGAAAAAAATTAATAAAAGTAAAAGAAAAGATAATAAAAGAAGCAAAGAAGGCAACAAAGATAAAAAAATTATTGGTAAAAAAATAATTACCATAATACTAGGATTTTTTATCTTCTGTGTATTTCTAGCAGCAGCCTTTATGATTTATATAGTAGTAAGTACTGGTAGTTTTGATCCTAATGCCTTAGTAAATCAAGACCAAACAGTTATGTATGATAAAGATGGTGAAGTATTTGCAACCCTTGGGGCACAAAAAAGAGAATCCGTAACATATGACGAATTACCTCAAGTACTAATAGATGCCATTGTTGCTACTGAAGACTCTAGATATTTTCAACACAATGGTGTTGATATGGCTAGATTTCTAAAAGCATCAACATTACAACTATTAGGTAACTCTGATGCCGGTGGAGCGTCTACCCTAACAATGCAAGTAGTAAAAAATAACCTAACAGATACATCAAGCCACGGAATAAAAGGAATAATTCGTAAATTCAAAGATGTATATCTATCAGTATTCTTTATGGAAAAGAAATATAGTAAAGAAGAAATAATAGAATTATACGTTAATGATAGCTGTCTAGGTGGAACAATCTATGGTGTTGAAGAAGCAAGTAAATACTACTTTGGTAAAAGTGTATCCGAACTTAGCTTACCAGAAGCTGCTATGCTAGCAGGAATGTATCAAGCACCAAATAGATATAATCCATATAAAAATCCAGAGGCTGCAGAAAAAAGAAGAGAAACCGTATTAAATCTTATGGTAAGACACGGATATATAACTAAAGAAGAAAAAGAAATGGCAAGTGCAGTTTCAATAGAAAGTATGCTAGCAGGAGCTCAAAAAGAAGGTGACTATCAAGGATATATTGATACAGTTATCGAAGAAATAAAAGAGAGAACTGGAGACGATCCTTCTAAAGTATCAATGAAAATATATACAGCACTAGATAGAAGTATTCAAGAAGGATTAAATAAAGTATTAAGTGGTGAAGACCATACTTGGGCTGATGAAGAAGTACAAGCAGGTATAGCAGTAACTAATGTAAACGATGGTTCCATCGTGGCTATAGGAGCCGGACATAATAGACAATCAGGTGATTGGAACTACGCTACTCAATCATATAGACAACCAGGTAGTACTGCTAAACCATTATTCGATTACGGTCCAGGATTTGAATATAACGACTTTTCTACTTATACCCTATTCAATGACGAACCTTGGGCTTATACAAACGGTCCAGCAGTAGGAAACTGGGATGGAAACTATGAAGGATTAATAACATTACGTAGAGCACTTAGTTACTCAAGAAACGTACCAGCATTAAAAGCCTTCCAACAAGTAGATAAAAAGAATATCGTAAAATTCGTAAATGGTCTAGGACTAGATGTTGCTTATAGTACTAAAGACAGTAACTATAAGAAGTATGATAATGGTGGCGACAACGTAATAAATGAAGCTTACTCTATCGGTGGAGTATCCCGTGGATTTACTCCTCTAGAAATGGCCGAAGCTTATGCATCATTTGCTAATGGTGGCTATCATATTAAGACTTATGCCGTTACTAAAATAGAATATAGAGAGTCTGGAAAAGTAATAGAAACAAAAGACTTAAAAGAATATCAAAAAGAAAAAGTAATGGAAGAAGCTACTGCATACTTAATGAATAACGTATTAAAATATGCCGTTGATGCTGGATTTAATGGAGGTGCAAAAGTAGCTGGAGCTACAATAGCTGCTAAAACAGGTACATCTAACCTATCTGAAGCAGATTGTCGTGCAAAAGGTATACCAGTTGGTTCAGTAAATGATTTATGGACTGTAGCATACACTCCTGAATATTCAATAGCATTATGGTATGGTTATGAAAAAGTAGATAAAAACCACTACTTAACCGGAGCAAGTGCTCCAAAAGACGCTGTTATGAGATCTGTTATGAAGTATATTCCAACAACAACAAAGACTTGGGAGATGCCTTCTTCAGTAGTAACAGCTACTGTAGAAAAAGAAACTTGGCCTGCTAAATTAGCTAGTGAATATACACCTGACGATTTAAAACTTACAGAATACTTCAAAAAAGGAGCACAACCTACTGAAGTATCAGAAAGATTTGCTAAACTAAACGATGTAACAAACTTACAAAGCACTAAAGTAGGAAGTAACTATAAATTAACTTGGACTTGGAAAGTACCAGATGTTCTAAATGAATCTTACTTAAGTAAATACTTTAGTAACTCAGTATTTGGAAATAGTTCTGGAGCTTTCTTACAAGCTAGAATAAACTACAACAACAATACCCTAGGAGGCAATGGATTTGGTATCTATGTTAAAAATAGTAATGGTTCACTAGAAAGAATAGCCTTCACTAAAGAAACTGAATACACATACCAACCTACTACATCAGGTAATATTGAAATAGTTGTAAAAGCAGAATATAATAACTTTAAGAGTAATGCCAGTGATGGACAATCAATAACAATTAAATCCACTGGAGGAAGTACTTCTCCTACTACACCAAGTGATAACAAACTAACTGCTACTGTAGCAACTTCTGAAGAAACAGTAATGGGTTCATACTCTGACGAAGGAATTAAAGTTACTTACGATGGTAAAGATGTAACATCAGATAGTAAAATTAAATACATAATTCAAGGTAAAACACTAAAGTCTAAAAGCGAGTTAGAAGAAGAAGTAAACTCTCTATCTGAAGGAGAATATAAAATAACATACAGTGTAGAATATAAAGGAAAAACTACAACAGTAACTAAAAAAATAATCAAAAAATAACATAAAAAAAGATGACTTTGTAAGCCATCTTTTTTATTTATCCTCTTAAATATTTATAATAATAATTAGAGTTCTTCTTAAGTTCTTTATTAAGTTTTTGAATACCATACTCTTCTGCTAAAGTTCTTTTATCAGAAAACAAATTAGTACCAAGTCCTAACCTATCTCCCTCTATTGAAGCTCCTAACGAAGCTAAAGTCGTAGGAAACATATCCATCGTCGTAAATACCCTATTCTTCTCATTCGAAGGAACTACTCTTGAATTAATAAAAGCATTATATACTGTTCTTGTATAATTATCATCTATATTATAAAAGTTCTCTTGCATAGTAAGATGATCTCCTGTAATAATAATAGTTGTATTATCATAAAAATCCTGTTCTTTAACCCAATCAATAAATTCATTTATCAAGTTATCAGAACAATAAAAAGAATTAGCATAATCATTATCAAATACCTTATCACAATCTTCTTCTAAATAACCATCAGTAAAATGCGTATTCGCAGTAAGTAATGTCAAATTAAAGGGCTTATCATCTTTAGATATTTCTGACAATTTACTTTCAGCATAAGAAAATAATTTAGAGTCCTCATAACCCCACCATACGTGGTAATCACTATCTATTTTACCCTCTTCTTTTGCAGTATTATAATCACTAACAATATAATTATGATTACTAAAGTAAGCCTTTCTACCACCAAAGTTAGCATCTGATCCCATAAATAAATAACTATTATAACCAGCATCACCTAGTATATCACCTAAAGTAGTAATATTACTAAAACTAGTACTATTATTTTCATAATCATCCATCTTCATTTTAAGTGGAATACCCGAAGTCTGTGCTATCATCGCTGCTACTGTCCAACCAGTTCCATAAGAAGATACTGCACCACCTAATTTATTACTATTAGAAAAGTTAATATTATTAAGAGCCAAATCTTCTAAATGAGGCATAATACTCTCTTCAAATACTCCTCCATTATCTCTACTAACATTAGTAGTTTCAGTAGACTCTAAATATATATATATTAAATTCTGTTTATTAAGAGGAAACTTAATATCAACATCATTAGGATTAACATAATGTTCTTTATATAAATCAGTATCCCTTAATCTATTACCTACATAATCAAAAAAACCAACACAAGATCCCAAATAAATAATACTAAGTATCACTATTACTCTACTATATCTCTTATAATTTTTAATAGGAAAAATATTCTTTCCCTTAATAGTAACATTCCTATTTTCATATATAGGTACAATAAAAATAAAACTAAGTACTAAAGTACAAAAAAATCCCAATATAAATACATAAGAAAAACCAGATACACTATTACCAGTACTCTTAAGTAAACTATATATATATTGTTCAAACGATGCTTCATATATACTACTACTTAGAAAGTAAGCACATACAAAAATGATCGCCGCAATAACTACAGGAATATATCTCTTTATATTATATTTCTTCTTCATATAAATACCTCTTTAAAAAACTGTACCACTCAAAATAGTACAGTTATAATATACATTAATATTTATATTTTGTCAAATTACTTCGTTAAATAATTAACTATATTCTTAAGTTTCATACCATTAGAACCTTTTACTAAAACAGTATCATTACTATTTAATAAATTATCTAAAAAAGTATATGTATCACTCTCTTTATCAAAATGTTTCACATTACTATAATTATTTTCTTCTAAATAATCTAGAGTATACTTAGTATTATCTCCTACTAAAACAATATAATCTAAATTACTATTTAATAATTCTTTACCAATACTTCTATGTATTTCTCTAGTATAACTACCAAGTTCTAACACATCACCTATAACAGCAATTTTTCTATCTCCTTTTTCATTTCTAAGTATCTCTAAAGAAGACTTAATAGAATCTAAAGAGGCATTATAAGTATCATCTATTATTAAAATATCATTTTTAATAAGTTTTTTTTCAAGTCTATTACCAGTAAGTTCAAAATTAAGTATTCCCTTTCTTATATTATTTATATCAATACCACATAATATACCTATAGCATAACTAACAAGAGAATTATATATAAATGCTCTATTACCAATCTTACATTCTATATCATTGCCATTAATTTTAAACTTAGTCATATCGCTACTAATACAACTAGCCTTATAATCACTATCACTATCAATACCAATAGTTATAATATTATTTAAACTCTTAATATAATCAATATTAGCACTTATTATATCATTATCTTGATTAATAATAAGTGGACCACTAAGACCTTCCGTAATTTCTAGCTTAGCTTTCATTATATTCTCTCTAGATCCTAAATTACCAATATGTGCTGTTCCTATATTAGTAATAACTCCTATAGTAGGACGAGCAATATCTGTAAGAAGACTAATCTCTCCAGAATTATTCATTCCCATCTCTACTACCATAATATCTTCATCTTTTAGTTTTAATATAGTAAGAGGAAGACCAATATGATTATTATTATTACCACTAGTTTTTAAAACATTATATTTAGTAGATAATACAGAATAAATCATATCTTTAGTAGAAGTCTTACCAACACTACCAGTTACTGCAATAACAGGAATATTATATAAACTTCTCTTATATCTAGCTAAATCCTGAAGACATTTAATAGAATTATCTACTTTAACAATAGTTTTATCTTTATATTTATTATCAATACTATCTATATCAATATTATCTAGTATACAAGCTTTAGCTCCTTTATCAAAAGCGTCAGTATAAAACTTATTACCATCAAAAGCTTCTCCTTTTATACCAACATAAATATCTACTTCACTAATAGTTCTAGTATCTTTAGATATATTATCTATAACAATATTATCATCACCTGATACTAAAACACCACCAAATCTATCAATTATATCTTTTACATATATCATATTATCAACCTCTATTAAAATTATTCCATAGTATCATTAATTATACTATCTACTTTAGATAACTCATCATCAATCTCTTTTAATGAAATGTCTTTCTTAACATCACTACTACCACTAGTAGTACTTACTTCTTCATCTTCACTAACAAGATCAGTTACCATATAAGAATTATTTATTCTATCTTTTATAACATAAGATCCATTACTATATCTATCCATAATAGATACTTCACTAATCTTAACTAATTTACTATAATTATCAGATATAATACCAACAACATTCTTATTATTAGCAATATAAACATTAACTATTTTACTAGGATTACTCTTAATAACTTTCATAAGAAGTATTCCCCTCTTAGCTCTAGAAGTCTTTTCAAATTCTAAAAGTTTAGTTCTCTTACCAGTACCTTTATCCGTAAATATAGTAACATATTCTTCATTATCATCAAATAATATGCCACTTACAACATAATCATCTTTTAAACTAATAGCTTTAACCCCTGCAGCTTTAACACCTACTACAGGAACCTCGCTAACATCATACCAAAGCCCATATCCATTATAGGTAGCAATAAACACATTATTAGCACTAGAATTAGTAACATTAATAAGTTCATCACCATCTTTTAGATTCATCATCTTCATAGGTTTACTATATCTTTGTACTCTAAAATCTTTAAGTAATGTTCTCTTAATCATACCATTCTTACTAAATGCTGTAATATATACTTCTCTATCAAAATCATATACTGGTATACTACCAATAACCCTCTCTTCAGGACTTAAACTAATAATATTACTAATATGCTTACCAAGCTCTTTCCATTTACCCTCAGGTATATCATATACCGGTAAATATAAATAGTTACCATTATTAGTAAATAAAAGCATTATCGAAGAAGTATTAATACTATATAAACCAATAATATAATCATTCTCTTTTAAAGTAGTTTCCTCTCCATTCGAAGACATATAACTTCTAAGAGGAACTCTCTTTATATAACCATCATTAGTGATAGATACTATAACTTCTTCCTTAGGTATCATTCTAGTAGTATCAATCTTAATTTCAGGAGCCTCATCCTTAATTTCTGTTCTTCTCTCTATACCATATTCCTTTTTTATCTTTCTAAGATCATCTTTAATAACACCATCTAATTTACTAGGATTAGCTAAAATCTCTTCATAAGTACGAATTCTCTCTTCTAGTTTTTTCATTTCTTCCTCTAAAAGAACAACATCAGTATTAGTAAGTCTATATAGTTGTAAATTAACAATAGCTTCAGCCTGCGTATTAGTAAACTCATATTCACTAACTAAATTAGCAATAGCATCAGCTTTATTCTTACTTCTTCTAATTAAAGCAATAACTTCATCTAATATAGATATAGCTTTAACAAGTCCCTCCATAATATGATAACTTGCTTTCGCAGTCTTTAAATCATATTCAGTAGCTTTATAAACAACATCTCTTTGATGTACTATATAAGCATCTAATAAGCCAAGTAAGCCAAGTTGCATAGGTCTTCTGTTAACAATAACAACATTATTAAAGTTATAAGATATTTGTAGATCAGTATTCTTATATAAATAATTAAGAATATTATTAGCATCAGCATCTTTCTTAAGTTCTACTGTTATCTGAAGGCCATCTTTATCAGATTCATCTCTTACTTCAACAATACCATCAATCTTCTTATCTAGTCTAATCTCATCCATTCTTCTAACTAGTATTTGTTTATTAACTTCGTAAGGTATTTCTGTAATAATAATCTTATTCTTCTCTATTTTAGTATTTGCTCTTACGAATATTTTACCTCTACCTGTCTCATAAGCTTTCTTTATACCATCTACTCCTAAAATAATACCACCAGTAGGAAAATCAGGCCCCTTTATATAATTCATAACTGTCTCTAATCTACTATTAGGGTTATCTATTCTAAATATTGTTGCATCTATTACTTCCCCTAAATTATGTGGAGGCATATTAGTAGCATAACCAGCACTTATTCCAGTAGTACCATTAACAAGTAAATTAGGAAATCTACTAGGAAGTACTGTAGGCTCTAATAGTCTATCATCATAGTTAGGAGCCATAGGTACAATTCCTGTCTTATCAATATCACGAAGAAGTTCTCCTGCTATTTTAGATAACCTTGCCTCAGTATAACGACTAGCAGCAGCACTATCTCCATCAATAGAACCATTATTACCTTGCATTTCTACTAAAGGTGCTTCATTCTTCCACCACTGACTCATACGAACTATAGCTTCATATATAGAACTATCCCCGTGAGGATGATAATTAGCCATAACAAGCCCAACAGCATTAGCGCTTTTTTTAGTAGGTTTATCATAAGTATTATGTTCTTTATACATAGAATATAATATTCTTCTTTGAACTGGTTTAAGTCCATCTCTAACATCAGGAATGGCTCTGTCTTGAATAATATACTTAGAATATCTTCCAAAACTTTGTCCCATTATATCTTCTAAAGAATAATCATATATCTTTTTAATAATTTCTTCCATATTACCACCATAACCATTATATAGTATTTTTTCTTGATTTTCAAGGAATTAACACATTTTTTACATCAAAAGAAAAGAAAGTAATTAACTTTCTTAACTTTTACATTACTATATTTTACTATTAACCTACATACAACTTATAAGGATTAGATGCTGTTCCATCACCATCACCATCAACCATAAGTACATTATCATTTAAATATAATGTTGGATAAATAGCGCCACCTACACGTACCTCACTCGTAACAACATTATATTCAGTATCTACGCTTACCGCAAGCGTTCTAGAACTATCATTATAAGAAGTCATTAGCCAAGTATTTAATCCAGCATTAGTAGTCGGTGCAAAAACACTTGTCATCCAATTCCCACCAACACAAGATGAATATGAATCAAGATAAGTAGTACATTGTCTTAAATCTGCAGCATAACCATAATCCGATGCATATGGTATAGAAATAGGCATTCCTCCAACTTTAAAATGATTCCATAAACTATAAGATGCATCGTGTTCTTCACTATAAATTGGATAAGGCGGTAAAGAAAGACCATCCAAGGAACTTAAATACCATAGTGCCTCAAAATCCAACATACTTCTAGTTTCATCATTCTTAAGTCCTAATTTACTCATATCTAATGTAACTGTACCAAAATCATAAGTAGGATATTCAACCACTTGAGAGCCTATCATATAAGCATCATTTAAAAAATTGAATAATGTTGAATTTTCCCAATCATTTTGAAATGAAGAACTTCCACTAACACCAACATCATAATCCCAAGATAAAGGCTGATCAAGTGGTTCAGTTCTCATCAATCTTAGCTTATTATCTATTATCCCAACAATTCTCCAAACTTCACAATCAGTATCTGGATACTCTTTACAATTAAATAAAACATAATTATTAGGATCAGCTCCAAAATATCTAAGATTATTAAAAGGATCAGCCATTAGATAATGTGTCGTATCAATATCAACGATATTTCCAAAACCATCATCAACAGAATTATCGCTTGAATAAAGATTACCGATAGCATTTAATATTAGTGTAGTACTTACTTTATCAGGTTCTATTACATTAGTTATAGCTTTCATTTTAGCCCCTAAACTAATTTGATCTACACTACTAGATACCCCAAACTGTATAGTAGTAGTATTAGTAGAACCATTCTTAATAATAATATCTATAGCCTTGGTAACACCCTTAGCAATAGTGCCAGTAGCTTTACTAGAACTATCAGAAGATACTCCTATAGCCAATCCCTCTAAATCAGTATTATACCAAGCTGCATAATTCAAAGTAGAAGAAGTAGTATTAACTACCTTCAAAGTAATAGTTTTAGTTTCATTAGCTCCAATATTAACACTAGTAGTATCAATAATTTCATTAACAGAAGATAAATTAGATGTAAAAGCAATAGGATTATCAATAGTAGCACTCGCAGTAAATACTGCATAAGTAGAACCTACTCCTAGTCCTACTAACCCCACTGCAATAACAGCCAAAAGATATATAGTCTTCATAGATATTTTCTTTTTCATATAATAATCCCTCCATTATTTAATAAGTAAATCAATAACAGTATTAATATCAATCTTTGATATATGTATAAGTATTGCCGCCATAGCTAAGAATGGTCCAAAAGGTATAAGATTATCTTTTCTTCTAAATAACATATACAAAGCTACTGGAAAGGCAATAAAAGTAGCAAGAAATATATTGCATATAGATAAGTAAAAGCCAATTACTAATCCACAAAAAAACATAAGTTTAATATCTCCCCCACCCATTGACTCTCTCTTAAATATTTTATCTCCTATTAATTTTACCATATACATAAGTAAAAATGCAAGTATTCCATTAACAATTTTATCAGCAGTATAACTAAGTCCAAAAAATATTAAATCTAATATTATTATAGCTATCGAAGATACAGCAATTATTTCATCTAATATTATCATATATTCTATATCACTAACTATAAGTACAATAAGACTAGATATAAATATTAAACTAATAACTAAGTCATAACTAAACCCAAATGAATGATAAGAAACCATATACAAAATACCTGTAACTAACTCTATAATAAATGCACTAATAGGTATTCTACTTTTACAACAATTACATTTACCTCTTTGAATTATATAAGATAATATAGGTATCATTTCATACCATCTAAGCTTATGATTACAATTATCGCAATGACTAGAAGGCCACAGTAATGATTGATTATTAGAAAGCCTCATTGCTGTAACATTTAAAAAACTACCAATAGAACTTCCCAATATAAATATCATTATATATATATATATTTCCATTATATCACCTATAATATATCACTATAAATACTAAACATCGGAATAAATATCGCAAGTAATATTATTCCTACTATAAAAGCAAGTAGTATTATCATAACAGGTTCTACTAAACTCTTAAGTCTCTGTACTAAGTTCTTCTGTTCTTCTTCATAGTAGGTAGAAACATTTTCCATCATTGGTCCTAATCTACCTGTCTTCTCTCCAGTAAGAAGCATCTCATATGCTATTCTAGGAAAAGCCCATTTATTCTCAAAAGCCTTAGATAATCCAGCACCAACACTAAGATTATTAACAGCCTCTTTTATTATAGATTTATATATTTCATTATTAGTAACCTTACCAAGCATCTCTATACTATCAGTAATAAAAACATCGTGTCTAACTAATGAAGAAAATGTCTTAGTAAACATTATAACTTCATTATATATAAGTACATCTTTAATTACTGGTATATGCATAAGTAACCATTGTACAGCATATCTAAACTGTTTAATATTCTTATACATAGCAATTAATATAATAATAACTGCTGCTATTACAAGTATTATCTTAATTATATTATTTTGAAGAAAAGCACTCATATCTATTAAGAATAAAGTAATCCCAGGAAGCTTAGATCCTAATTGATCAAATATAGATTGAAACTTAGGTACTATATATATAAGTAAAAATGTAAGTACTGCTATTGAAATAACAAGTACAACACTAGGATAAGTAAGTGCTGATATAATTTGCTTTCTATTAGTATCCGCAGTTTTATAATAAGAAGCCATATCATCTAAAGCCTCTGTTAAATTACCAGTAAGCTCCGAAGTCTTAACCATATTAATAAGTAATCTAGGAAAAACATTCCCCTGTCTTGATAAAGCTTCACTAAAAGAAGCTCCTGTATTAAGTTCATACCCTATTCTTTTAAATGTTTCTTTATGTCTTTTATTCTTTGTTTGATTTTCCAATATTAATATTGAATCAGTAAGAGGTATACCAGACTTAATATAAGTAGATAACTGTGTTAAAAAGAAAACTAAGTCTTTATATCTCATTTCATTTTGAAAAGTAAAGAAAGAGCCTATCTTACTGACACTAACAGGCTTTATCTCTACTATCTTGTAGCCATTAGTAACTAGAAAAGACTCTACATCCATCTTTCTAAAAGCATCAAAATATCCCTTTACTTGTTTACCAGTCTTATCATAAGCAATATATTTATACCTAGTTCTCTTTTTAGCAACAGCACTATTGCCATTAAGAGTTTGATTAGAACTAAAATTAGCTCCATTATTATTAGTAACTTGATTACCATTCATAACCTATCACCTATTCTCTTATTTTATTATAACATATATTATTAAATTTTTAACATTTTTTTATCTTTTTCATATATTATTTTAGAAAGGGAGTATTATAAATGTATGGAAATAATTTTGGTTATCCTTTCATAGGTGGAATAAACCCTCCAGTAATGCCTCCTATGACAAGAGGTATGATAAATCCAATGACAATGGGTATAAGAGGAGCTACTAGAAGTGGCGGCCTTCGTTCCCTATTAGGACTAGGTAGTACTGCAAGAGGAGCCACTAGTGGTTTTAGTTTTACTAATCTATTAAATGGTGCTTCTAAAACTCTCGGAGTAGTAAAAGATGCTATTCCTATCGTTAAAGAAGTAGGACCTATGATGAATAATATGAAATCTATGTTAAAAATAGCCTCTGTCTTCAAAGACGAAACAGATACTAGTACTAGAGCCAATACTAATAATAGTACCAATATAAAAAAAGAAGTTACTCAAAACAAAGAAGCAACTCCAACTAAGAGTGATAACATAGATTCAGTAACCACTACATCTAATTATCAAAATGAACCAAATTTCTTTTTATAAGAAATTTTTATTTTATATGTTTAATACCAAACTTATTATACAAGCCCTTAATAATTAAATAACTAATACTAGTATATATAACAGTCATAATAATACTATGAACTATAATTCTAAATAATAAAATTATACTATAATCAATATATCCCATAATAGTAAGAATAATATAACTAAGTATATGATAAATAACTATACTAATAAAACTAATCAAATTAGCCATAAATATATTCTCTGAAAAAATATTATTAAGTATCTTAATAACAATACCTATTAACAAAAATATAACCATATTAAATATAAATGTAGAAGTATATAATATATCAAATAAAAGTCCAAATATTAAAACTAATAAATAATACTTCTTATAATTATAAAAATAAGGATATATAACTACTAAAGCTATAATAGTATATATAGTAGTAAAACAACTAATACTAGATAAAGTACTAGTAAAAACATTAGACATAATATTTTCTAGTATAAAAGAAAATATTAAATAAATTATACTAATAATCACTCTTCCACACTCTTTCTTTTTAGTATACTAACATAATTAATATCATTAAAATCTGCGGATGGTTTAACTTTAATTATCTTAGCCAAATCATAGGAGTCTGTAGATATATCAGTAACCGTTCCAATTAATATACCTGAAGGAAATACTCCTCCAAGACCTGAAGTATAAACATAATCTCCTATATTAACATCCTTAGTATTACTAATACCTTCTACCTCTAACAAATTATCATTATAATTATAATTATTAATTAAACCATATAAATTAGTATCACCATTACTAATATGAACTGATATCTTATTATTAGTATCACTAGTAGTAATAAGTCTAACATCAGAAGTAAAAGTAGTAGTTCTAATTACCCTACCAATTAATCCTTTAGAATTAATAACTACCATATCCTGCTCTATACCATTATAACTACCCTTATCTATTGTAATAGTATTATACCAAAAGCCAACATTTCTACTAACAACAGTAGCATTTAAATACTCATAATCAGATAATGTATATGATATATCAAGTTCCTCTTTCATCTGTTCTATTTGTCTTCTAAGTTCAATATTCTCAGCCTCTATAGAATCTATTCTATCAATCGAAGTCTCTAATATATCATTATCTTTCTTAGTATTCTTAAGTTTCTTATAATCCTTAGTCTTATTATTTATATAATTAAAGGGATAAGTAATAACCTTCTCAGTATACACAAAAATATCACGAACAAAAGATTCAAACGAATTAAGTTCTCTATCACTTTTTAAAGTAAATGAAAAAATTATTAATAAAATTACAATTATAACTATAACTATCATAAAAAAGTATTTCCCAAATTTAAATTTTCCCCTTTTATCAATCATTTTATCACTTTCCAATCACATTTTATTATATAATATTTTTAACCAAAAGAAAAGCATATAATGGCAATTTATTACAAATTATTGTCTTCAAAAAAACTATAATAATTACCTTTTCCTATAATTATATGATCTATTAATGCAATACCAAATAAATTACCTATATCTTTTATTCTCTTAGTAAGTTCTATATCATTCTTACTAGGACTAGCATTACCCGAAGGATGATTATGTATACATATAATATAACTTGAAGATAGTATATAAGCTTCTTTAAAAATCTCTCTAGGATGTACCAAAGAATAATTAACAGTCCCTTTAAATAATAATTTCTTATCAATATATTTTTTTTGATTATCTAAATATACAACATAGAATAATTCTTGTTTAACATCTACAAATAAATTATGAAAATAATTAACAATAGACTCTGGATTAGTTAAATAAACCAAATCATTATATTCATTTTCCATATATATTCTTCTACCAAGTTCAATTGCCGATAGTAGTTCTATCGCTTTTATTTTTCCAACACCATCTATTTTAGATAAGGAATTAACTTCCATATCTTTAAGTTCATTAATATTATTAACAGAACTAAGTATATTATAAGATATTTCTTTTAAACCATATCTTCTAGTACCAGATCTTAATATTATCTCAATAAGTTCTTTATTAGATATATTACTCTTTCCATATTTAATAAACCTCTCTCTAGGTTTTTCTTCATCAGGTAAGCATTTAAAATTCATTACTCTTTTATTATCTTTCAACATTAATCTTCCTTTCTATATTTTTAAATAATAAAGCGTAATGTGTTGTTACTTTATTCTCTTCTATTTACATAGAAGCTTCTCCCTTCATAAATATTTTGCTCTAAATAATGTTTAAAAAATAACTAAAATCTCCTTTTAAAGGTTTGAGCCCTAATATGTTTCAATTATAATAATCTAAAATATCAAAGTCAAGAAAAAAGATATAAATTGTATTAATCTATATCTATCTTAGTCTTATAATAATTTATTAATATTGCTCCTATTGAATTTCCTATTATCATAATAAGTATATACCACAAACTCTTAGTACTCCAAAGAGAAGCCAAACTAAAATAAAACATATTAGCTATACAGTGTTCAAATCCTGATAATATAAAAACAATAACACACATAAATATACCTAAATACTTAGCAAAATCGCTCTTATTTTTTTTATAATTGTCTACTGCTAAAAACATTAAAATACCACAAAACATAGCAAGTATCAAAATACTTATTATACTATCATTAATCTTTATCATTGATATTTCTCTTGCAGTTTCACTAAGATAAGCATATCTAGTATTATTAATTAAAAAAGCAACTAAATAAGTACCAATAAAATTACCTAATAAAGATAATAGTAATTCTAATAAATAACTCTTCTTGTTATTAATTATATATCCAATCTTACCAGTATATAAATTCATATTAAAGATACATATCATCATAAGACCAATAGAAAAGAAGATAGCACCAAGTACTTTTGAAGACATAGATAAATAAATAGTACCACCAATACCTATCATTATACCAGCATATATTCCCTTAATAAAATTTTTTATATTCTTTTTCATAAATACCTCCTATAACTATATTAACATATAATTATAATATTTAAAATAAAAAAGTGATAAACTTAATTATCACTATTCTTTACTTTAATTATCTTTTCTATAAGACAATACTCTTGTACCAATTAACCCAATAATTGAACCAAGACAAATAATTAAATATAGTATTATATTATCTCCAGTTTTAGGATTATCAACTTTTGCTGCAGGAGCTTCTTCTTTCTCTGAAGTAATTTTAATTACCATATCTTCATCAATATTCATTAAAACTAATTTATTATCAGTTAAAGTACTTTCACTATCATTAACTAATACACTTTTAATCTTATAACCATCTTTAGCTTTAATAACTAATTCTTTATTATCTCCCTCAATCACAGTCATTTCTTTATCAGTATCTAACACTATATTATCATCTGCTACTACTTTTATAGTATATATATTAGTTATTCTAACATAACTATATTCAGAAAGATCAAAATCACTATCCTTATCTATTACTATAGCATCAGATCCATCCTTTTCATTACCAGCATAAATTATTTTATTATCTAATCCATCTATATTAGGATTATACATAAATGCTGAACCATTAACGCCTATTTTAAAAGTACTATCGTTAATATTAATATCTCCTTGTCTAACTCCTACTCCATAGTTTCCATCTATAACATTTACTCTAGAATTATTAATATTTACCAAAGTATTAGAGTATATTCCTCCTGCAATACTCTCTAAATCAAAGTTAGATTTAGATAAAGTTATTTCACCAGCACTATATACACAAGCATAACCACTTTTAGCTTTTATTTTAGAATTAGTAATATTTAATATTCCATCGCCATTAGTAGGTTCTACATAAATTGCATTAGAACTATCTCCTGTAGCCTCCAGTTCCAACTCACTATCAACTATCTTCATATCACCAAATGATGATAAAGCAGATCCATATCCCTTTGCTTTTACTTTAGCATTATTCTTTATAGTTAGCAAATAGTTATTTTCAATAGCCGCTAAATAATCTCCTGTAGTAGTTAAATCTATTTTTGCTCCATCTATAGTAATATTTCTTCCCTGTATTGCAGGAAACTCTGCAGTAATAGTTAATTTACCATCACCAGTAATTACTATATCGCCACTAGATCTGATGCCAAAATTAATATCAGTTACTATAATTTTATTGTCACCTTTCAAAATTATTTTAATTTCATCATCTGTACTTACTAAATTAATACCATAATTAGTATCAGAGGTAATGGTAACATTATCTAAAGTTAATTCTTTAGATTCTTTATTATAAGTTAGAGTCCCTTCTCCTAAAGTCATGGTATTTACTTCATCAGTAAATCTTGTTCCATTTACTACCACTGGTAAATCATCAGCTTTTACACTAGTAATTCCGCCTGCTATTATTACTACTAAAATAAACAATACTTTCTTTAAAATACTTTTTTTCATTTCTTTCTTCCTCCTTTATATCATTGTAACATAATTAAATTTTTTTACTAGATGCCAATATTCACATATAAATAGTAAAAAATATGACATTTGTCATATTTAATTATTATATTTAGTTAGCTAATTTTACTACTTTAAAATCAAGATTTTGACTAGCCTCAGTAGTTGCAGTAATTATAACAACATCTTTCTTAACTTCACCAGTATCCCTTATTTCTTGTTCAAAGTTACCTCTAAAGGCTCTAGTAAGAGTAGCTCTACTTCCTGTATATTGGCAATTATTATAGTAGAAGCATTTGCCCCACCATCTAACAATATCAATATTAGGAATTATTTCAAAACTAGCTTCAGGAGTTGCAAACTCTTTATTAGGACTATCATAACTAATAGTTTTATTTTCACTACCAGCAGTCATAGTTAATGTTAAGTCTTTTTCCAAAGTTAAATTTGCACTAGTAGTCTTTCCACCAGGTGTAGTAGCAGTAACTACTACAGTACCACCATTCTTACAAGATGCACTATCATTATTAACAGTTATATCACCAGTACTACTATTAATTGATACACAACTATTATTTACTGAGTATACAACATTACCACTTACATTCTCTGTACTAGCAGTTGCTTTACTAGTATTATTTCCATTTCTATGTAAAAGAGTTTTACTAAGTGTCAAACTAATCTTTTCTTCCTTCTTTGGTTCTTCTTTCTTAGTTTCCTCTCTTTTAGGTTCTTCTTTTTTAGATTCTGTTTTTTTAGTCTCAGTTTTCTTTTCTTCTTCCCATTTAGCAAAAAGTGTTGTATCTTCTTCAAATTTAGTATTATTGCTAATTAAAGTTTCATCTTTCAACTCCCAACCAATAAACTAATGTTCTTCATAAGTAGGAGCCTCTGGCAATGAAAGTTCAGCCCCTTTATTAATAATCATACTTTCAACACTAGATCCACCATTAGAATTAAAAGTAATTGTTATTGTTTCAACTTCACCACTATATACTGCCTTTATTTTAGTATTCTTTTTTATCTTAGTCTTAAAGTTATAAGCTTTATCTGCTAAAACATCCTCGTTATTTTTAGTACCAATAACTTCATACCAGTCAATAAAATAATCACCCAACTCAGCTTTTGTTTTAATATCTTTAGTATTAATTACTTTATTATATTTAACTTTTACTACTATATCTTTAGTACCATTACTTAAATCAAAAGTAACACTAAATCTTCTATTAAAAAACCATAATAAGAATAAAATGATTAGTAATAATATAACTCCACTATTATTAAAATATTCCTCTTTTTATTCTTCTCTTTTTCTTTTGAAGTATTTACTTCTTTTTTCACTTCATTAGACATAATATCTCCTCCTACTTAAATTATATATTAAATTAAGTAATATTAATGATGTCAAAAGTCATACTTTAATTACCAATATTATGACTTTAAGCACACTACTTAACTTTTTGTATTTAGTTTACTTAATTATATGTTATAATATTTATATATTTTGGAGTGATAATATGCCTGAAAAAAAGAAAATAATAATTATAGAAGATCAACCATTACTAAATAGTATGATGAAAGAAATACTATCCAAAGACTTTAATATCGTAGGAACTTCTACTAGCGCTAAAGATATGTTACAACTTTGTGATAGATATAAACCAGATTTAGTACTCACTGATGTTGTAACTAAAGACAATGTTAATGGTATATCTTACAGTAGAAAAGTAAAAGAAAAATATAAACAAAGTATCAAAATACTCGCTATAACTGGAATACCAGAAATATCTTTCTTAAATAAAGCTAAAGATAATAATCTAGATGGATTAATCTATAAAGATATTAGTAGTAGTACTCTAATATCAAGTGTAGAACAAGTACTACAAGGATATACACTATTCCCTGATAATTATATTCACAGTGACAATAATGAAAGATTCAATAGTTTAACTGAAAAAGAAGTCAAAATATTAAAATTATTATGCGAAGGAATTGACAGAGAATATATTGCTAAAAAAGTAAATATTACCCCCGGTACTTTAAAAAATTATATTTCTAATATTCTAAATAAATTAAACTTTGACAGTGTTTCCAAACTAACAATATTTTGTGTAAGTAATGGTTATATAGTACCAGACATAAATTAAAAAAGATCTTAAAGATCTTTTTTTATATTACTATTTTTAACATAAAACCATCATCATTTATAATATTTAAAGTTCCTCCAAGTGAAGATACTTTCATCTTCATTCCTTTTATACCATCACCAACAAAAATAACCCCATCTTGCCTCTTACCATCATTAGTAATTACCATTTCTATTTTGCTTAAATAAGTTGTTATAACTACATATATATTTTTACTATCAGCGTGAATAATAGCATTAGTAACAGCCTCTCTAATTATTTCAAAAAAGACTAAAGCTATTTTATCATCACTAGGAAGGCTACCATCTATATTTATATTAACTCCCACTATCTTATACATCTTAATCATATTTTTTAGTTTAACACTACTATCAATATCACTATTATCATTATCATATATACTATCTAAAAGAAATACTATATCTTCAACACTCTTCTTATCCTGATCTAAATATTTAGTAAAAAGAGCCAATCTATGTCCTAATAAATCGTGATACTCATTTTTAATCCTAAGTAAATGCCTACCCTTCTCTATCTTTTCTATATTACTTATCGTATTTAATATTTTATTATTATTATCCTCTATCTTCCTATTTTGTACTTCCTCTCTTTCACTAAGCTTATATAAAATAGTTACATCACTTAAATAAACCTCTGTATTGTCAATAACTCTAAGTTGATATATAAAGTCACCTATTTTAATCAAATAACTATTACCAACTACTTTAAAACTAACTTTAATTAAACTATCTAAATAATTACATTTAATATTAAAGTAATTAAGAATATTTGCCATAACATTATTAATTAAAATAACTTCACCATCTCGATCTAAAAACATTATACCAGTATTAGACATATCAATAGCTTCCTTAACTGACAATACTGATATATATTCTCTTCTAGATATTCTCTCATAAATAAACATTCCAAATACATATAAACAAAATAGTATTGATAAACATACCAAGAGAGTATTCATATCATAATTCAAATTAAAAAAACATAAAACAATCATTCCTATAAGTATTAAAGACTCAAAAACTTTTTTTATTAACAATACATCTTTTCTCATATAACAAATAGCCACTCTAAAAGCCTCTAAAGATGTCATAATTGCCGTTGTTATTATAAGTAATCTCATATATTATCACCAACCACTAACTTAAATATAATTTCTGTATCAGTGCCATACATAGTTTCTTTTACCAAAAAACAATTATCTATTTTAATCTTATCAGCAATTTTAATAGGTCTACCAACACATACTTTTAATATTATATATGACTTTTCTTTTAAAAGATAAAACATCACTGAGGTATTATTTAAATTATCAATAATTTCATACATTATATCATACAAAGTAGACATAACACTACCATTAATACTTATTTTATTTTTAACTATAACCATACCAACTACATTTAAACTAGACATACTAGTAATAAGATCATTTAATACAACTTTTATATCACATTCATTATACATTTCATTATTAACTTCTGAGACTATTATTGAACTCTTCTTTTTACTATAAATAATTATTCTCCTAATTTTTTCTAAATCATCATTGTTAATATTATCTTTATTCAATATATTTTTGGCTTCCCTTCTCTTTTCTTCTAATTTATTCTCTATTTTCGATGTCACTTCTCTTCTTAAATTTATTTCATAAAGTTCTTTTTTAGTTTTTTCTTCTAATTTAATACTATCCCTCTGTTTTAATAATTTCCTTTGTCTAATAGATACTTCTTCCCTAAGCTTATATAAATCCGTCATATCTTGCTTTAACAAAACATAACTATCTTTATTCTTCTTTACGTCATAAATAATATTGTTATTTTTATAATTATCTTTAACATTATCAATAGCAATATCATTCATAATAATATCAGGAATAGAACTAAACTTTTTAGTAGTATACTTTATTCTACCATTTAAAGATACTACTGCCATATTCAAATTAGAATTTTTAAATATTCTAATATATTTTTTATTATTAGGAATTAGATTTAAATATAAAGCACTCTCTATTCCTAAACATATCAAAGCACTATTAACTACAGACATATTTATATTTCTAATACCATTAATATCAAGTACATATGCTACTGTATATATTATACCAAGTAATAAAATACCAAGTGGTAAAAAAGATTTAAAACTCCTTCTAGTCTTTCTACTATTTATAGCTAGTTTAATCATACTTCCACCAAGCAAATAGAATATCCAAACAGAAATAATGTAATAACCAAAGTAATGATAGTAGTCATCATATAATTTTATACCATTATTAAACTTAAATACCAACTGATGATAATCATTAGTTAAAACAAGCAAAAAAAGTATACTAGATATTAAATATAAAATTATCTTTCTCTTCTTATTCATTTTATTTAATAAAGAATTACAACAAACATAAAAAAGAAGTGGTATAAATATAAGAGGTATATAATATAAATACCAACATAATCTTTCCAAATATATTGAAGATACAACTCCTTTAGAAATTCTAATAATCATCCAAAAAACTATTAATACTCCTATACTAAGAACATACTTTCTTATGCTTTTATCATATAATTTATAATATAATCTAACACTCCAAAAAGTAAATAATATAGCATAAAGTAACGCCTCAAATTTATGTGTCATAAAATCACTCCTTTGCCTATTATATAACATAATTTAAAACTTTGATAGAGAAAATTAAAAAATAGTCATTAAAACTATTCTTTATATAATTAATTTTTTCTATCCAAATTACAAACTGTTTCTATGTGTCTAGTATTCGGAAACATATCAAATAATGTAATATCTTTAAGTTCATACTTTTCTTTTAATATATTTAAATCTCTTGCTAAAGTAATTGGATCACAAGATACATATACTATTTTTTTAGAACTACTATCTAATAATGTATTAATAGTCTTCTTATCTAAACCACTACGTGGAGGATCTACTACTACTACATCACTAGAAATATTACTAATTTCATTAGCATTCTTACATTCAAAACTAATATTATTAATATTATTAATTTTTTTATTTAAGTTAGCACTATCAATCGCTGCTTTATTTATTTCTATACCCTTAACAGTATCAAAATTCTTAGCTAAGTAAATCCCAATAGTCCCAGCGCCACAATATAGATCAGTAAGAGTCTTTGAAGTACCTGCATACTCTAATACTTTATCATATAACTTACTTATCATATCAGTATTAACTTGAAAAAATGATCTAGGATAAATACTATACTTATACTTTCCTACTTTAATAGTAATATATTCTTTTCCATATATAACTTTATCATTTAATACTATACTACTAACTTTATCCTTAAGTTCATTAATAACAATAGATCCATTAATATCACCATATAATATAACCATAATATCATCAGTACCTCTGATTATAACTTCTGATAATCCTGTCAAATCTATATTATTTAATGTACTTATAATATTATTAATATTGTCATTAACTAAATAACATTTATTTATATTAATTAATTCATTACTACCCTCTTTAGTATAAGCAAGATTCCCATTTAATACTCTTAAAGTAACTTTATTTCTATACTTATATTCTTGATAATTAGAAATAATCTCTGGATCAACGTCATAACCAGCATATTTCTTGATAATATCTTTAACTATACTCTTTTTATATATTAAAGCTTTATCATATTTAATATAGCCCGTACTACATCCTCCACATTCTTTAAAGTAAGGACAAATACTATCTACTCTATCACTACTCTTCTCAATAATATTAGTGCTTACTCCCTCACTATAATGTTTCTTATCTTTAACAATTCTAACATCAACAATCTCTGTAGGAAGTACATCTTCTACAAAAACAACCTTATCATTTACTTTAGCTATACCCTTAAAATTATGAGCCAATTTATCAATTTTTACTATCATACACATCACATCTATATCATACCATAAATAGAAAAAGATGTAAATATTTGCATTTTTTTCCGTTTTATGTTAACATATATGCCAATCAAGGGGAAGTTTTTGAATAAAAAGGAGTGATATTATGAAAATATATAATACTATTTTTAGTAATATAGAATATTTACCATAACATCTTTCTAAAGAAGAAGCAGATAAATTAATCGAAGAAATACAAAAAAATAACGAAGAAGCAAAAAAGAAATTAATAGAACATAACATTAAACTAGTAGTATCCGAAGTGTTACGTAAATTTAAAAATGCAACATATGATAAAGTTGAATTAGTATCTATTGGAATTATAGGTCTAATAAAAGCAGCATCTACTTATAATAACAAAAAGAATGCTTTATTCTCTACTTATGCAAGTAAATATATTGATAATGAAATACTAATGCACTTAAGAAAACAAAAAACGACAGAGACTAATGTTATAATAAGTTTAGATGATGAATTTACTACTCAAGGAAATAATAATACTGATAAATGTAGATATATAGATACAATACAATCTGATGTTAGTATAAAAGAAGACTATTCTAAAAAAGAAATTACTTCCATAATTAAAGAAGCTATCCAAGAATTACCTGATAAAGAAAAAGAAGTAATTAAATTATATTTTGGCTTCTATGACAAAATGTATAATCAAATAGAAATAGTATCTATAATAGGTTTAACTCAATCATATACTTCAAGAATAATTAGAAAAACTATGTAAATGATAAGGGTCAAACTTATTAAAAAAGATATAATTGATTATAAAGATACTACAAAAAAGAAAAAAAGAAAAAACTTTCTTAAAAAAATAACAAAGGGGGGGTTACATATGAAAAGAAGAGATTTTCTTATCAACATTAACAATCTACCAGAAGTATTATCAAAAGAAGAAACAAATAAACTAATTAAAGAAATTAAAAATAATAATAAAGAAGCTAAACAAAAACTAATAGAGCATAATATTAAATTAGTAATATTTGAAGTTTTAAATAAATTTAAAGATGTCGATGAAGATAAGGAAGAACTAGTATCTATTGGTATTATAGGATTAATTAAAGCTGTTGAAACTTTCAATAGTGAAAAAAATATATTATTCTCAACCTATGCCTCTAGATGTATAGACAATGAAATATTAATGTACATAAGAAAGCAAAAACATCTACCACAAATAGAAAGTATTGACAATGTAATATCAGTCAATAATGGTACTGATGGTGACGATACAAACAAATTACAATTAATAAACTCATTAGATAATAATAACACTTCTATTGAAGACAAACTTATGAAAGAAGTAACCTATGAAATACTTAATGAAATTATCGAAGAATTACCAGATGAAGAAAAAGTAAGAATTAAATTATACTTTGGCTTCTATGATAAAAGATATAAACAAAAAGAAATGGCTGAAATGTTTAATACAACAGAAACTTTAATATCTAGAAAGATTAAAGCTACAGTTAAAAAAATAAGAACAGAACTTATTAAAAGAGAAGTAATTAATTACAAAGATACTAATAAAAAAAGAATAAAACAAAAGAACTACCACAAGTAGCTCTTTTTATTTCATAAGTTCTGCTATAATATCCTCCATAGTAACTATTCCCAAAAAATTATTATCTCTATCAGTTACTATTGCCATATGTGCCCTCGCAGAATGTAATAATTCTAAACAAGAAGATAAGTTAGTACTTCTACTTACTGTGATAGGTTCCTTAATATTATTAGTAATACTAAGAGTACCATTATTAAGTATTTCATCTAACAAATCAACTTCATATAGTATACCTACTACTTTATTATCTTTAGTAATTATAGGTATACGATCGTGATTATCCTTAAATATACACTTCTTTACTTTATCTGAAGAATCAGTATCATATAAATAAGAAACCAAATCTTTATTTATCATAATATTTTGAACTTTAAGTTTTTTCAAAATAACTGCTTTCTGAATAAAGTTACTCTCTTTCTCTTCAATAATTCCTTCATCTTTTATTGTTTTAACTATCTCTACTAATTCATCTTTAGTCGCCGTAACTTTATGATTGTTTTTTACTTTACTTTCAAAAATATTAATTAATTTATTAATCGGAGCAAAAACAAGTATTAAATATTTTAAAACAAAACCATACTTTAAAGCAAAATATTCAGCATTTTCTCTTCCAAGTATCTTAGGAATAATCTCTGTAAATATAAGTATTATCAACGTAAGAATTAAAGTAACTAAAGCTACACATCCACTTCCATATATATTAGTAAAATAATAAACTGTAATCGAAGATATTGATACACTAGCAATACAATTAATAATAAGTATTGTAGTAAGTACTTCCGAATATTTCTGATATAGATCATATATTACCTTTGCTCTCTTATTTTTCTTTTCCATAAGTTTCTTAATTCTAATAATATTAAGACTTGAAAAAGAAACTTCTAATATAGAACAAAACGTTAAAACAAAAAGTAAAAATAAAATAACTAAAATCATACTATCAATCCCTTTTCTTTAAAATTAAAATTCTCTTCTTTATAGATACCCATCTTATTAATCTTAAGATTATAATTTATAAATTCTATATTCATTTTAACAAAACACCCTTTGTCATAATCAAAACTATATATTTTATCTTCATAACTAATTAAAACAAAATGCTTTTTTTGTCCTTTAGAATTATTTAAAAAGAAGTTATTTATACCAACTTTATACTGAGAACAATATTTATCAAATATACCTCTATATATTTTAGCCATTTCTAAACTACCCATATTTCTAACTTGAAACATTCTACTAGTTAAAGATAAAACATCAAAAACAAAGCTATCACTATCATACTTAATTCTACTTAATATACTATCAAGTTTATTATTCATATAATCATCTTTAATATAACCTATCTTCTTATCAACTTCTATATTATCATTATAATTATCAAAATACTCTGTAATAAATCCTCCTTGTATATTATGCATATCCTGATATAAAGAAATAGTTATATATTCTTCGTCAATATATATTTTATTTTTATAATTATCATCATATATAATTTCACTTTTAATATTAAGTCTAGAACATAAATACATAAATATTCTACTAATAATATCTTCATTTACTCTTCTACTACACATAGAACTCCAAATATTACCCACAGAACTAATACTTTTAAAATCTAAACTATCATTCTTACTTTCAATAGTATTAATATCAATATTAAGGCCCCTACCTAAAGTTATATATAAATATCTTATCTTCTCTAAGTTATTCAAATTAAGTGGCATATTATCAATTATATTAGTAACTACTAATTCTCCATTCTTAAATGTATTATAATCTGCAAAAACAAAACCTTCTTTATCTTTTAAACCACTACTATAAAAAAAATTTTGCCCATTTAAAAGAAAATAATCAATTACATCGGCACTTATATTATCAATAGAAAAATTAATATACTTAGTATCATTATTTATCTTTTTAATATCCTCGATATTATTTATATTGATAATAACTGTGCTACTCATTCTATCACCATATTAAGTATACTATACATTCAAAAAAAAAGAAAGTAAATAAACTATAAGTTTACTTAATTTTCTTTAAAAAGTTCCTGTAACATTCACAGAATCCGCACTTATTTTAGCAGAAAATGTTTTATTATCAATTGTTGTAGTAAGTTTACTTCCTTGAAGCCATATATAAATAGTAAAAGTAGTATCAGTAGTTAAAAGATTATAAGCATTAACAATCTTTATAGGAGTATTCTGAGTAGCAGTACTAAAATTCCCACTATTAGTATAAACTACACTACCATTATTTACTCCCTCTACTTCCCAAATCAATGCATCAATATTAAGTCCATCTATTGAAGTAGGAGTAATATATATATTAAATGCCCCACTTACACTACCAGCATTAAGTTTAGCAACCGCAGTAGCAACTAATCCATCACTTTTAGAAGCCGTAGGAAGTAAGTTACCTGTAATACTCTTCGGTGTTATTGAATAAGATATATCTAACTTACCAGTATCTGCTCCTGCATCGCCTTCATTAGTTCTAGAATACAAGAAAGCTACCGTAGCACCACAAACTAGTACTACAATAATTAATATAACAGTAATTGAAATCATTAATTTTTTCTTATCTTTCATAAAAAAACCTCACTATTTTTTAAACACAGAATTAACTTTTACCAATCCAGAAAAATTCTTATTCATAAGTGTATTTTGAGAACTACCTGAATCTTGTAACCATACTCTCAAAGTACAAGTATAATTTTTATTTATATCTAAAGTATTATTAGCAGTACTAAGTGTACCAAGTACAAGTCTATTGTTTGTTAATACCTCACTAGTAAAATCTGTTCCTGTACGTATACCATTAGTCAAAACAGTATCAGTAGTACCATCATTACAAGTTAAATCGTATTTAAAATCACTAACTTTAAGTTCATCTGCTATAGAGATATCAACCAAGCTAACAGTCACTGATACATTAAATCCTTGAAGAACAGACTCATCTGGATCAATTATGAACACTGACTTACTAGCATATCTATCAACATCACTAGCAGCAACAGGAACTCCTGTTTTAGTATTAATATATTCTTGTTGTGTAAATACAACAGCAACCCCACTATCAAATTCACTTGTAGTAACATCAAGTGAAGTACCATTATCTAAAGTATAATAGGCATAAGAGCCACTAATTACAAAGAAAAAAACAATAGCAGTCGTGAATGCCAAAGTATAAATTAATTTTCTAAACTCCATTATATCACCTCTACTATTATTCTATCTAATAATATAATAACATATTTTTAAATATATATCAATAAAAATTTTATCTACATTTCTAAATTAGAATAAACAGCTTGAACATCATCTAAATCATTTAAAGCATCAATAAGTGCACTAACTTTCTCATACCCTTCTTCATCCAAAGAAATATAACTATTAGGTACAAAAGTAACTTCACTTACAATAAATTTATCATAGCCCTCATTAACAAGAGCATCCTTAACTTCAATAAAGCTATTAGAATCTGTATATATTATATAACTATCTTCATCACTAATAAAATCTAATATATCTAAAGAAAGAACATCTTCCATAAGTTTATCCTCATCATAAACTTTTTCTAAAACAATAACTCCTTTTCTTTCAAATAGATAACTAACAGATCCATCAGTACCTAGATTACCACCACGTTTAGTTAAAGTACTTCTAACAAACCCAGCAGTTCTATTCTTATTATCAGTAAGACAATCTATCATTATTGCAATACCATTAGGTCCATAACCCTCATATCTAACTGATTCAAAATTTTCATCACTACTTTTATTTTTAGCCTTATTAATTGCAGACTCTATATTAGCCTTAGGCATATTCTCTGCCTTAGCTTTTTCTACTACCATTCTAAGTGAAGAATTATTATCCGGATTTGGATCTCCACTTTTAGCAGCTACATAAAGTTCTTTAGCAAGTTTTTGAAATATCTTACTTCTCTCTGCATCAATAGCTCCTTTTTTTCTTTTTATAGTAGACCATTTACTATGACCTGACATACTTATCCCTCCCCATATAATTTACTTTTATATAATAAACCAAAATATCTCTATAGTCAAGTATATTAACAACATTTATCCAATATACTTAACAATTACAGGACCCAATATAATTAAAAGGATAAGAGGAATAAAGAAGAATACAGAAACAATACTAATCTTCGTAGGAACTTTAGAAATCACTGACTTAACTTCCATCTTTCTCTTCTCTCTTAAATAATCAATCTGATTATACATAGTCTCAATAATACTACTACCATAAATATTAGCCTGTGTCAAAGCAAGAATAATATTATTAATATTATCCGAAGGTATATTCTTCTGCATATCAACTAAACTCTCAGTAAGACTTTTACCAAACTTTGTCTCTCTAAAAGCCCTTTTAAATTCCATAGAAAGTTCAGAATCCACACTATTAATAGTAACAGATATTGCCTCAGATAAATTCCTACCAGTCTGCAAAGACAAAGTAAGAACTTCAAAAAAGTATATAGCTTCTATATTAAGCTTACTAGCTCTAGCTTTAATCTTCTTATCTAAGAATATCTTTTCAAATAAATAATAATAAATAACTACTATCATAATTGAAAAGATATAACCATAAGTAAACATTACGAGTACAAATATAAACAATAATATTGAAGTAATAAGTCTAATACTAAGAAAAGTATAAGCATCATATTTACAATTATAACCAAGTAGACTAATCTTCTTATTTATTCTTTCTACAGTCTTCTTATCATAAAAACCTCTAAATAAAGAATCATTATTTTTCTTCATAACTACACCTCAATCTTAAGTATCTTTTTAAGTAATAATATATAAATAGTAAACATCACAATAATTATTCCAATAATAATAATTCCAAGTGGTGAAGAAAATAGCGGTGTAAAATAACTCGGATTAAGTAGATATATAATCAATGTAAATACAATAGGAACAAGAAATAATACCCTAACAATAAGTTTAGGACCTGAAGAAATATTTTTTAATTCTTCATTAAGCTTCTTTCTATCAAACAATGTTCTCTCTATAGAAGAAAATACTTCTACTATATTACCACCAGTCTTATTAAGTATTGTAAGCGATGATGAAACATAACTAGCTTCCTCTAACTTAACCCTTTGTGAAAATCTTTCAAAAACCGTATCAACAGACAAACCATACTTCATATCTAAATACATCTTCTTAAACTCATCACAAATAGGTTCAGGTAATTCTTTTGAAGCAATTCTAAGAGCCTGCAATGTACTTTTACCAGACTTAAAAGCATTATTCATAATAATAATAGCTCTAAGTAATTCATTTTCAATAAGTTTAGCTTGCCTTTTATAATTAAAATATAAATAAACATCAAGTAAATAATATCCCACAAAATAATTAATAATTATTTCAAATATACTAAATCTATTATTAGTAAATACTTGAGAAAATATAGTAAGTATTATAAAAGCTAAAGAAATAACTATCTTATTACTAATATAATCTATAGGTAATACTTCATCACGATTTTTATATTTAATATACTTCTCATACTTTAAAGCCCTATTAGATAAATAACTACTCTTACTAATATATGGTCTCATACTCTTAATAAAAGATAAATACTTATTAATAAACCTATCAGTAAAAGAATTATTATCATCAGTATAATCTAATGAATAAAACCCTATTCTCTTAGCTTTCTTACTAGCATTACTCTTTCTCAATATTAAAACGATAAAAATAAATAATATAATTGTCAAAATAATTTTTAAAACTATCATAATATCCATAATTATCATTTCCTTTCTTTTTAACCAAATATATCTTTAATTTCCGTATATCCTTTTCTTATAATCTTATCATAAACATATGGTTTTCTCTTATATAAACCAAACTCTCCCATAACACTACCATCATCTGATACTCCTTGTTGTTTAAATGAGAAAATCTCTTTCAAAGTAACAACACCATCTTTCATACCAGTTATCTCACTAATAGAAGTAATTTTTCTCTTACCATCACTAAGTCTATCTATCTGAACAATAAGATCAATTGCATTTTCAATATAGCCTCTAACAGCAGACACAGGTATTTCCATCTCATTCATAAGTATCATAGTTTCCAATCTATTTAATGCATCTACTGGATTATTAGCGTGAAGTGTTGTAAGAGAACCTTCGTGTCCTGTATTCATAGCTTGCATCATATCAAAAGCTTCTTTACCTCTAACTTCTCCAACTATAATTCTATCAGGTCTCATACGTAAAGAGTTTCTAACTAAATCTCTAACCGTAATTTCTCCTTCACCCTCATAATTAGTAAGCCTAGTCTCAAGTGAAATAACGTGATTCTGATGAAGTTTAAGTTCCGCTGCATCCTCAATAGTAATAATTCTTTCATCCTCTCCCAAAAAACCAGAAAGAACATTAAGAAGTGTAGTTTTACCAGTACCAGTACCACCAGATATAATAATGTTAAGTTTAGCTTTAACAGATGCTTCCAAAAATCTAGCCATATTAACAGTCAAACTACCTCTTCTAAGTAAATCATCAATACTCTCAAGTTTCTTATTAAACTTTCTAATAGTAAGAACTGGTCCTTTTAAACTAAGTGGAGGAATAATCGCATTAAGTCTAGAACCATCCCTAAGTCTAGCATCAACCATCGGATTAGCAGAATCTATTGTTCTACCAAGAGGCTGTACTATTCTCTGTATAGTTCTAATAATATGTTTATCATTAATAAACGATACAGCTTCATCCTTAACTATCTTACCATCCATCTCAACATATATCTCATTAGGAGAATTAACCATTATCTCCGTAATAGCATTATCTTCAAGTAAAGGCATAATAGGACCATATCCAGTAATTTCATTTTGAATTAAATTAAACACATAATTTCTCTCTAAAGAAGTCAAATCATACCCAACTAAAGTATTATCTATCTCATTATTAATATAATCTACAAGTAATTTATCATCAGGAATATTCTCTTCAATTAAATTTTGTACTATCTTAGTTCTAAGTTCTTCAAGTAAATTTTTATCATTAAATATTTCATAATCTTTTACATCATCTTTTGAGAAAACAGTTTTTGGCTTTACCTCAAAAGCCTCAGTTAAACTTTTAGTAGCCATTACTTCTCCTCCTTAACATACTTATCATCAATTAAATCTAAAGCCAAAGCCCTCATATTATTAATATCTCTCTGATGAAAAGTATTTACTGACTTATTCAAAGTAAGAATTTCTCCTGCCATCGTATACTTATCTATATTTTTAATATAAAAATTCTTAGATATAGTATAATCAATATTAGCATTAATAATTTCCTTAATATCATATAAGCTCATATAATCTTTACCAGTATCCCTAGAATTATTTAAAAGTATTAAATAATTCTTTTTATTATTATCTTTAAATATACTAATCAAGCTCTTCATATTCTTTAAATCTACTATATCATTAGTTATAATAAATAATGACATATAAGAATAATCTAATACTGTTAAATTAACTTCATCCAATGCTGTTGAAGTATCCACGAGTATAACATCATATTCTTTCTTTGCAATTTCAAATATTATAGGAATAAACTTACTTTCTATTTTACCTGCTTCTCTAGGATCTTTAGGAGATGCTAAAACATCAATATATTTATTATAACTTGTAACATATTTTTTTAGTTCAGTAAATCTATTATTACCCATACTATCTATCATCATAAAAATATCTTTTGTATTCTTAACATTAAGTGAAACAGCAATTCCACCAGAATACAAATCCATATCTATAATAAGTACTTTTTTCTTTAACAAAGCATATATACCCGCTAAATTAAGAGTAGTTGTAGTCTTTCCTACTCCCCCTTTAACAGAAGATACACTAATTACTTTACCAGCCATAGTATCACTTAATCCTCTCTATATTTTTATTACCATCAATAATTTTTCCTGTATATTCACTTCTAACTTCAATTAAACTAACATTAAAAGTTCCCCCTATTATACCTTTAATATCTTTATCTATCTTAATATCTATAGTATCATTTTCAATATTAACACTTATATTATCTAAATTATTAGTATTCTTCATAATTATATCTATTAAATCTTGTTCCTCTACTTTATCAATATTATCAAGTCCATAAGATACTGCCATATAATTAACATTAGAAATCTTTTCTTTCTCATAAAGTCCATTACCAATATCATAAACAAGAGTAAGCATAAGAAGCAATACTGGCATAAATATTATAAACATAACCAAACTTTGCCCTTTATTATTAAGCCTTATCATTTGGTATTTTCCTTTCCACAGTAATCTTATAAGGATCTCCTAGTACTCTATTCAATCCAGGAGTCATTATATCTACACTATCAGATATTTCTACTTCCATATAATTATTATCTTGTTTAATATTAATATCTAATTTAGGGTATTCATTCTTAATAGTATCAACACTATCTCCATTTTTTACCATACCAACAATATCAACACTAATATTTTCAAGTTGACTCTTTCTACTTAAAATAAGTCCAAAATCAACAACCGAAAATAATATCAAAATAAATATAGGCAAAATAAGAACAAATTCTACCAACGCTTGACCTTTTCTATTCATAGAATTACTCATCCTCCCTATTATTAACTTAATTATACCAAATAAATAAAAAAAAGGAAAGATATTTTTACCTTTCCTAACTATTTTTTACTCTTATTAATATTTTTATTAGAAGAATTATCTTGTTTAACTTTCTTGCTGTCCACTTCTTCTACATCATCCTTCTTAAAGATAAGATATAAAAGTCCCAAAACCACTAAAACAATTAATATTATAATAACTACTTTTTCAGCAGTATTAGAAGAATCCTCTATTTCTAATGGAGCTTCTTTCTTTGCTTCTTCTTTACTAACATTAATCTTATATTCTCTAGTAGAACCATCTTCCGCAGTTACTGTAATAACTACTGTATTATCGCCTGTCTTAAACTTCTCATTACCAGTTATCTCAACACGAGCGCCAGCTTGTTCTGCGATAGCTTTTATATCTAAAGAATTAACATCACTTTTTACTTTAATATTATATTCTAAAGTATCTTTATCAAAAGCAATTTCATAGCCATCTATACTAAGTTCTTTTAAATAATTATTAGATGAATATTTCTTAACAATGTTATTATTACTAATGAAACTAGCTTCTGTCTTAACTTCTTCTGGTTTAGCTCCTCTTACTATATAAACAGTATATTCTTTGGTAGTTCCACTCTCACTAGTTACCGTAATAACTGCAACCATCTTATCTCCAATTATTTCATACTCAGTAAGTCCTACTACTTTAGCATTAACATCAGCAAGTAATCCTGATAAAATAACACTTTCTGCATCATAAGGAACAGTCAAAGTATATGTAGTAACATCTTTATCAAATGGAATATCAAACTTTCCAACACTTGCTTCCAATGAAGCCAAATCACTATTAGAACTTACTTTCTTAATAACAGTAATATCTTTAATTGAAGTATCAAAATCATATGAAAGATTACCTTTAGCGACACTACCAAATCCTTCTATAGTAGCTTCACCTTCTTCAGTAGCAGTTATTACTAAAGTAACAACAACATCACCTGAATAAAGATTATCTCCTACTCCAACAAATTTATTATTTTTATATGAAGAAATAAATTTATCATTAATCTTTATACTATCTAATCTTAAATTATCACTAAGACTAAACATACCAGATATTCCATCAATATAGTCTTCTATATCACTACTATTAATAGTAACAGGAACTTCTATAGTATCTCCTACATACATCCTATCAATATCACTATCAATATCAATATACAAATCTGTATTATCTTCTATATCACTTTCTTCTTTTAGATTATAATTATGATTAATAATATCTTCAAAAGTAATAGTACCAAATTCTTCTTCTTCATCATTATAAACTATATCCATAGAAGGCATAAGTACCCCATCTAAATAACCATTAATAGTAGGTAATATATCATTTCTATCAAATAAATTATCACCATTTGCATCTCCTAATACAATAACTTTATAACTAGCAGTATTACCATTAACAAATTCTAGTATATCATCATTTTGAATTTCTCTATTTAATATATCTATATTAGTTAAATCTAAAGTACTACCATCTTTATCTTTAGCAGTTAAAGTAATACTTGTATTAGAAAGAGCATTAACTAAATCTCCTAAAGTAACAATATAATCAGTACCATAAAGATTTTTAGCATTAACAAATAAATAACCATCACTAAAATCTAAATTAAATATCTCACTAAGTTTGTTATCATTAGAAATATTATAATTAATAACAGTATTATAAGTATAATTATAAGTATTTATAACATTACCATTACTTACTTCTTCTACTTTAACAATATCAGTATAAGTATATTCTCCTCCTAATGCATCCCTTAAATCTATACTTCTAACATCAAATAATTTATTTTCTAAAGCCTCTCCACTTATTTCAGAACTAGCTTCTCCATCATTTATTGTTACAACATAATTACTATCTGGAGATAATTCTCCTACATTAATTTTTAATTTTAATGTATATACATCAGTAGCCACACTATCTATATCAAAAGTAGAATTAGTATCACTACTAATAATTTCATTACTAGGATTAATTTCACCTAAAAGGCCACTTAATCCTATAACAGCATCAGTAATATCTTGACTAAAATTATTGCTATATATTACTTCTTCTCCATCATAAATGTCAACATTAATAGTATAAGTACCATTATATAATGTATTAATCAAATTATAAGGTATAGTAACACCATCATTTAGCTCACTACCCATAAAACTATATTCTTTATTACCAAGACTAACAATAGAACCATTATTATAAGTAAATACATTAGCAATATTAATCTTATATTCTTTCTCATCATCAAACTTATTATCAGTACTATCTATAGTAAGATAAAATAAACTCTTATCACTAGTACCTGCAGAAGCTAAGTTCATAATAACATCAGCATCAAATATTTCATTAGCTAATACTCTAGTAACTGTAGATAATTGAGAAAAAATCATAGCAAATAGTAAGAAAAACTTACCTATCTTCATCAATTTATTTTTCATATTCTATTTCTTCCTTTCTATATTATTTTTTCAGTATTAATTATTATATAGTTATGTAATATTATTCCCCCTTCGCAAACACCTCCATCAACAATGATATAAGACTCTCTACTCCTCTTTTATCATTTTCAAAACAATTATAGCATATAATAATCTTTTTTTCTAACATTTGACACATTTTTTACATTTTTTCGTATTTTTAGTCGAATTATTGGAAAAATATAGCAATTATCATTGGATTTTCACCATCTTTATCATTTTTTTCTTGACTAAAAATACTATTAATTATATAATATTATTGCTTAGCAGCGGATACTCTAAATATTTAGTAATGTGTCATTTATAAGTAACTATAGCTGCATAGCGAAAGTATGCTAAAGACACCCTATTAAATATAGAGTATACCTTCTAAGAGAAGGAGGAAGAAAAATGGCTAGATATACAGGCCCAAACAACAAAAAAGCAAGAAGAGTATCATTCTCTATTTTAGAAAATGGTAAAGATATTGCAAAAAGACCTTATGGTCCAGGACAACACGGTAAAGACAGAAAAAGAAAACCATCTAACTATTCAATTCAGTTAACTGAAAAACAAAAAGCTAGATTTATGTATGGTATTTCTGAAAAGCAATTCAAAAAATTAGTAAATGATTCTGCAAAAATGAAAGGTGTTCACGGTGAAAACTTACTTATCTTACTAGAAAGTAGATTAGATAACATAGTTTATAGAAGTGGCTTTGCAACTACAAGAAGAGCTGCAAGACAAATAGTAAATCACGGTCACATCACTGTAAACGGAAAGAAAGTAGATATTCCTTCATACAGAGTTAAACCAGGAGATGTAATTGCAATTAAAGAAAACTCTAAAGATCATAAAGGAATTCAAATGGCTCTTGAAAGTAAAATTAAGAGACCTGACTTTATTAACTTCGACGAAGGAAAGAAAACAGCAACTTATGTTAGATATCCTGAAAGAAGCGAATTAAACGCAGATATCAATGAATCACTAATTGTAGAATTCTATAGTAGAGTATAATTAAAGTACTCTACTTTTTAATTAAATGAAAGAAAAAACTAAAGTAAAAGTAAGAAGAATTACACATTAAAAGACAATCTGTAGATTTTATTCTATAGATTGTCCTTTTATTATGATTTATCAATATACTTCCATAAAAATATGAATATTTTTATTGTCTTTTTTTTATTAGATGATATAATTATTATGAGAAGTGAGATATAAAAAATTTCAAAGATTATAATTATAATAATAGTTAAAAATAATAATTCTTAAAAATATACTAGTACAAATATTTCTAAAATATAGATAGGAAGTGAAAAAGTGAATACTGAAGTTAAAGAAAAAAATAAATTAGAAGAATATAAAGAAAGAACATTTGAAGATATTAAGCATATTGATAAGCTAGGTAATAATATTGGGAAGCTAGAGAGTTAATGTACGCTTTAGAATATTCCAAATGGGAGCACTTTGCAAAAGTAATTAATAAAGCAAAAATCAGTTGTAATTTGAGTGGTTATAATGTTGAAGACCATTTTCCCGTTAAGGGGAAAATCGTAAAGTCAGGTGTAACAACAAAAGAAGTAATTGATTATAAGTTAAGTAGATATGCCTGCTATTTAATAGTACAAAATGCCAACCCATCAAGACATAAATCCGTTGCATTAGGTCAAACATATTTTGCAGTTCAAACTAGGAAAATGGAATTAACCCAAAAAGAATATAGTAAACTTTCAGAAGATGAAAAAAGATTATATACAAGAATAAACATTAAAACTAAAAATAAATACTTATTTGATACTGCAAAAAAAGCAGGCGTAAGCAATTATGCAAAGTTTAATGATTATGGTTACAAAGGATTATATGATGGAGAAACTGCAAAAGATATTGCAAAAAGAAAAGGCATTGTTCCTAATAAAGAAGAAATATTGGATCATATGGGAAGCAATGAACTAGCCGCCAACTTATTCAGAATAACACAAACTGATGAAGTAATAAAAAATAATAATATTATAGGTGAAAAAAAAGCTTGTAACACCCACCATATGGTCGGTCAAGCAATAAGAAATACAATTATTAAAGTTGGTGGTACTACACCTGAAAAACTTCCAACACCAGAAAAATCAATAAAAGAAATTGAAAAAGAAGAACTAAAAAAATTAGAAAATAAATAAAAAAGACTAAAGCTATTGAAACAGAACTAGTCATAGTATAAAAAGCTCAATCTAATATGATTAAGCTTTTCCTATATAATACAACTATAGCATACATAAAAAATAAAAACCCTTCATCAGGGTTTGTTTCTTTCATCTGGTGGCTCCAGCGGGAATTGAACCAGCGACACAAGGATTTTCAGTCCTCTGCTCTACCGACTGAGCTATGAAGCCAAAATAAATGGCGGTTCC
>JABLTO010011919.1_pt1 | contig 45693 bp, 40 predicted proteins | sample 7160091 | NCBI WGS metagenome assembly JABLTO01 (sample SAMN14651225, study PRJNA627086) | human gut metagenome | isolation source: feces | host: Homo sapiens
ACATAGACCCGTTTACAGGTAGTAAGAATACCAAGGCATAAAAACACAGGCCGCTTTAGCGGCGGCCTGTGAGTAAAATGCGGTTGGCAAACCTTAAGATGCGATGCCTGTATTAAGCCCTTCTAGGGCTTGGTGCAAGCCACGCGTTTCACGCGTGGTCTTGACTTTACCACAGATGAAGCAGAATCTGCATGCCTAAGGATGCAAATGCGACGGCGGCCCAGCAACACAGTCCCAAAAAGATTGGTTTGCCGCCGTTTTTGATCAGACTGACCAGATTGGTATTGAGCCCGATTGCAGCCATTGCCATCGTAATCAGGAATTTACCGAAGCTGACAATTGGCTTGCTGACAGCGGCAGGCATGCCGGTAACGGTGCTGATGACCGCTGCCAGCAGGAAAAACAGAATAAACCAAGGGAAAATTTTAGAAAGGCGGAAGTTGCCTTTGGATTTTTCTTTTTCTTTTCGGGAACGGTACAGCGCCAGGATGAAAGTGATGGGAATGATAGCCAGCGTACGGGTCAGTTTGACGATAGTAGCCAGCGTCAGTGAGGTGTCGTTGCCGACAGCACTGCTCCAGGTGGTGGCTGCTGCAACCACCGAAGAGGTGTCGTTTACAGCGGTGCCGGCCCACATGCCAAAGCCCTGGTCGCTCATGCCAAGCGCCATGCCGGCGGCGGGAAAGAGAAATGCGGCCAATACGTTAAAGAGAAAAATCGTGGAGATGGATTTTGCCACATCCTCATCATCCGCGTCGATGACCGGAGCGGTAGCTGCTATGGCGGAACCGCCGCAGATAGACGAACCGACGCCGATTAGGATGGCGGTTTTTGATGGGATATGCAAAAGACGGCTGACCAGATAAGCGACGATCAGCGCAGTGGAGATAGTTACGACAATGATGAGCAGGGACTGACGGCCAACCTGCAGAATATGAAACAGGTTCATATCAAATCCCAGCAGTACGATAGCGTATTGCAGCACCTTTTTTGAAGTGAATCCAATGCCGCTTTGCAGCGCCGGACGGCGGGGAACCATTGCGACCAGAAGGCCAATCAGAATGGCCAAGACCGGACCGCCTACTACGGGGAAAAGTTTGCCCAGGTACCAGGCGGGAATCGCGATGAGCAGGCACAGCAGCATACCTGGCACATTCTTTTTTATAAAATTCATATCCTTCCTCCTTTTGCCTGCGGGGCAGGCGTTGTTCCTTTTTTATAGTAACATATCAAAAGCCGGGAGAAAAGCGCAGAACCACATAAAATTTGTCTGCTTTTATCGATTTTCTATGGGGAAAAAGAATAAGAAAGTTCGTTTGACAGAAAAAATGCCCGCCTTTTTATCAGGGCGGGCAAAAAGACAGGAATGCCGGCCATGCGGGCCTGGCAAAAACGACTCCAAGGCCAGACACGTTTTTCTGGCTGCCGCTTTCACGCGAAAGGATAAAAAACAGCACGAGACCATGTGCAGTTCTAAGGCCATCAAGTGCTAGCGACTGGACGGCTCGGATAGGCTTAAACAGCCGTAAGGCAGTCTATTTTTTATGTGCCAGGCAGATTTCGCTGAATTTTTGGAACAGAATGGTGGTGTCCGGTCCGTCAAAAGGATCGGGCAGGTCGCCACGCATCCGTTCAGGGTGCCACTGGACAGCATAAATGGGCTCGGATTCGTGTTCAATGGCCTCGATCACGCCGTCGTGAGAGCGGGCGGTGACCTTTAATCCGTCGGCCAGTTGGTCGATGCGGTTATTATGGCGGCTATTGGTAATAAATGTTTCACCGAACAGCTCGCAGATCAGAGAACCGGGCTGTGCAACAATCTCATGCTTGCGCATCAGATGTTCTACCCCGTCGGTCAGTTTGAACTTTTTGGCCAGGGTACCGCCTAAAAAGACGTTAATATTCTGCTGCCCGCGGCAGATGCCCAATACCGGTTTGCCGGCCTTTTGAAAAGCGTAGAACAGCTGTGCGTCCTGCGGGTCGCGCTTTTGTTTCTCAATGACTTTCGCCTGCGCGGCATACTCGGGAGAGGGCATATACATGGCGCTGCCGGTAAGAACCAATCCATCACACAAACGGGCGTATTCTTCCGCCAGCTCGATATCAGTTGCCATGACCGGAACACCGCCGCCAGCGCTAACGCCCAGGAAATACTTTTTATTTACCATCCAGCCGTCGTTAAAAAACATGGGTTCTACGGCGGGGGCAGGTGCAATACAAATAATCGGTTTCATCAGCGGTCGCCTCCTTTGCAAAGGGTAACCAGACGTTCGAACAGCTTTTTGTCCGCCTCTGTCTGGGATTGTTCCGGGTGCCACTGCACAGCGAACACCGGCAGGGAAATATGTTCAATCGCTTCGGGCAGTCCGTCAGGTGATTTGGCGCAGATTTTTAAATCCCGGCCCAGAGACTTCATTCCCTGATGATGCCGGCTGACTACCTGTTCACCGGTGCCGTAGGCACAGACGAAGCTATCCGGTTCTGCCACAACGGTATGGTTTTCTTTTTCGTGATCCTGACCGGTTTCCTCGGGCAGATCCATATATAAAGAGCCGCCCTGCACGACGTTTACGACCTGCAGGCCGCGGCCGATGCCGAATACCGGTTTGCCCGCCGCCATAAAGGCGCGAAGCAATGTGAAGTCCATATCATCCCGCAGTTCGTTGAGCGGATGATTCGGGCCGCCCATACGGTCTTTATAAATCTGACCGTAGTTGCCGGCATGGATATCGGACATGCCGCCGGTGAGCAGAAGACCATCCGCCATTGCTGCGTACTCGGCGGCGCAGTTTACGTCAAAGGCGACGACCGGGATGCCGCCGGCTTCCAAGACGCATTTGGTATAGTTGCTGCTGATAATCGTATGCGGCGCCTGGAACATGGGGTTGAATCCATCGTCCGGCGCGATCAGGATCACAGGTTTCATCTTTTTCCTCCATTCCAAAACGGTCCCGTGCCGCACTGAAAAAGAACAGCAGCGGGATTTTCATAAGGTACCTATTTATTAATATACCTGTTTTAAGAGGGGGTGTCAAATTTTTTTGCTTCAATGCCCCACCGCAAAAAAACAGCCTGTCCGGTATTTCTTCGGACAGGCTCTTCTGTTGCAGATCCGGCCGGCAGAGCAGCCGCTTATTGGGAAGACAATGGGTTGCCGCCGGAAAGGGAAATCCAAAAGACCAGCAGCGGCGATCCTTCCAAAACGGCGCGTTCGCTCAATCCGCCGCCATTGGCCTCGATTACCTTTCGGGAAGCGGGATTGTTTTCCCGGCAGAAAAGCATCACTCGGTCAAGTCCCAGCTTGCGCGCTTCTTCCAAACCCAGCCGGAGAAGCTCTGTGCCGATGCCGCGGCCCCGGCAGTCAGGGCGGCCGGGGCCGCTGTAATAGTGAGATTCGGTCAGCTGCAGCCACTTGATTCAATTGCCGAACAGCTGCGCTGCGATGTCTCGAAAATCGGCGGTGCCCGTTGACCGCGGCATGCTTGGTTTCCCAGCGATACACCATGCAAAACGCCCAGGGATAACAAATCCCCAGCGTCAGGATCGTGACCAGCCCGCCCAACCGTTTCCAGCCGATTCATTGGAGCCGACCTCCGTCATAATAGATTCTGCCCTTTTTCAGCACCTCCCTCTGATGTATCAAAACCATTGAGTTTTGATGCTGCGCAGTGCGGGTAAAACGGTGTTTTACTCCCCTTCCGGATCATGGGAAATATCGAAAATGCCGATTATTTTCTGGCAGCCGCGGCAGTAATACGCGCCGGGAATCCGGGTATGGTCGAGAAGGTAGTTCGACTTTCCGACTGACTTTCCGCCCTCATACCAAAGCCGCTCCAGCCCCTTTTTGGCAAACTGTTCCAGTGGAAACCACATGACACTGATACCGCTGGCAATCAGGCCGCCTTCTTCCATTTCCCCGCCGCAGATCGGGCAAATCATAGCAAAGACCTCCTTTTCCCGGCAGCAAAATCACAGGTGCAGCCGCCGGAGAATTTCATTTTTCATAGCCTTCCCTTCATACAGGCACAGCGCAGCCAGTGAAATAATGCTTACCGCGACGCATGCCGCCGAGGGGTAGACAACTCGAAGGGAGCCGCACAGCAAAAGGACAAACGGGATAAAGCCGAATACGGCGTCCAGCATCAGATATAGGATATAGTCCTGGATTTTCAGCCGCATCACCCGGGCGATGACTGCCATGGCGATCATTGCGCCGGTAAGCAGAAGCGGTATGACAAAATCGACTGACCAGCTCAAGCGCCCGCCGGTCCACCAGTCCCAGAGCAGGGCCAGCGCGGAAATGAGCCCTACCTGCCAAAGAATGGCTTTGGGGATGTTTCCGCGCTTTTTTACGACCATCCAGAAAGTGAGCCAAAAGCTGATGACGCCGGCAACCACGAAAACAGACCACCAACCGCTTTGCGGCAAACTTAAGTTGACCGCAATGCAGACAGCTGCCGCCGCAATGGTCCCCAGCCCGATCAGCCGCAAAAGCCCCTTGTGAAGGCTTTGGGATGCGGGGAGAACAGGAAAAGCAGTGCGCCCGGCTTCTCCCAGGCCGGACAGATCCCCCTGACATAGCGGGCAGGTATGCAGATCTCCGGGGACGGATACCCGGCATTTTTCACAGTATTTCATGCGGATACCTCCTTTTGGATTAAAAACCCAACTGTTCCTGATTGGATATGACCTCCACCGCAATTCCTTCCGCCGTCAGGCGGCGGAAAAAGGCCCGCTGGATATCGGTGCTGACAAATGGCGAAGAAAAGCTGATAACGCAATGCTCCCCAAAGGAACACATACAGGCCTGCAGACGGTTGGTAGAGGTGAAAACGTGAAAGCTGTCGATATAACGTGCCATTTCTAGAGGCATGGCGACCTTTCCGACGTTGGAAAAGGCAGCCGTAATCCCCCGTTCCGCCAGATAATTGGCCAGGCGGAGCACCGGGTCTTTTATGATCAGAGGCACAAGCTGGGTGAGCAGATTGTGCTCTAAGGCCGAAAGTTCATTCATCCGTTCCCGAAGCTTCTCAGCGGTCAGCTCCTTCTGGAATTGTTCCTTTATAAAAGCGATGACGGATTCGATGGAATCTTCCTGCCGGGAAAAGTCATAGCCCAGATTGATGATGCCGAAAAAATTCCGCGCTGTGCCGGAGGGAAAATAGTTGCGCAGATTGACTGGAATGGTGATGACCACTGGCCGCCCGGTTTCCCGCAGGCGCATGGTTTCCCGAATGGAAAGCAGCAGCTGGGCGGTTAAATATTCCGTCAGCGTGGCGTGATGGGCATGGGCAAGCGTCAGCAGCGACCGCACCGGCATGCAGCCTTCCAAAACGGCGATGCGGCCGTCCGGCCAGCGCTCTCCATATTGGTGGTACGCTTTTACAGCCTTGCCTTTTGACGCTTTTGGCCTTTTTTCGTAGTAGCGGGAAAAACTGTCATCCCGCTTTTGCGCCTGGGAAGCATCGTAATCAAAAAAGGGTGCGCCGCCGGAAAAATCCTCTTTATGGCGCTCCAGTAAGTAATAATAAACCAACGTGCGCAAAAAGTGCAGTGCACCGGTTCCGTCGGCAATGGCATGGTAAACCTCCAGGTTGATCCGACGTTCGAAAAAACTGACGCGGAATAAAAGTCCTTTTCGGTCCGCGCTGTAAACCGGCGCGCAGGGAGGAAGTCCCTCCGGCTGGACAACAGGTCGGCGGGTGCTGTCCTCGAAATAATACCAAAATAGCCCCCGTTTGAGTACGGAGCGGTAAAAAGGAAATTTTTCCATGGTCTGATCCAGTGCGAATTGCAGGGTCTGTCTGTCCACCGGCTCAGTCAACTCGCAAGAGAAACGAAAGACCTTCGGATCTTTCTTACTGCTGGTGGAGGGAAATATTTTGGCTGCGTTATCCAACCGGCTCCATTTCGGTTCTGACGCGCTCATTTACGGCCTCATCCTTTCAAAAACCGATTGATGATTTCATAGGTGCGTTTTACCTGCACAAACCGGGCGGGCAGGGAAAAATATCCATGCAGCGCGTCCGGTATCCGGCGGATCATGACACGGTTTCCGGCTTTCATCAGCCGGTGGCCGTACTCCTCCGCCTCATCCCGCAGGGGGCAGTATTCGGCTGTGATGATTAGGGTGTCCGGCTGGTCGCGAAAATCAGCCGCCTGCAGCGGGGCAAAATAAGGATTGTGCAAATCCTCATCCCCAGAGCGGTACAGGTCCATATAATCGCACACCCGTTTAGAGGTCAGCAGATAGTCGGTTCCATTTTCATGCACCGAGGGGAAAGGGGATGTTTCACTGTGGTCGGCGGCAGTGGCGGGATAAATCAGGATCTGCTTGGCGGGGAGAAATTCTCCCCGGTCCCGCGCCATCAGAGAAACAGCTGCCGCCAGGTTGCCGCCCGCACTGTCACCAATCAGGGCAATTTCCTCCGGGCGGGTGCCCAGCAAAGAATCGTTGAGATAAATTTCCCGTGCAACAGCATAACAGTCCTCGGGAGCGGCGGGGAATTTGTATTCCGGAGCCAAGCGATAATCCACCGAAACCACCATGCGCCGGGTTAAGTGGGCCATGTCGGCGCAGACACCGTCGTAGCTGTCGATATTGCCGGTGACCCAGCCGCCGCCGTGGAAAAAAATCAGAATCGGGTGATTTGGCCCGTCCGGCGGGGCAAAGATGCGCACCGGAACCAGATGATCTCCACAGGGAATATCATGGTCCAAGACGCGGTAAAGATGCGGTTTGATGATGCGTTTGGAGGTCAAATTCACCAATTCCCGCTCCACTTTATAATTTTTTTTAATGTCTATATCCGGATAGGACAGCGCTTTGAGCGCGGCCCGCATTGCTTTATTGATTGCCATGAAAGTTTCGCTCCCTTCTTGGTCTGTAACGGGAATGGAAAGTAACGTCATCATAGCATTTTTCTCATGGGATTTCCACCATTGTCTGTGAATAATACGTTTTTCAGAAAAGAAAGGGGATTTTATCGGGATATTCTTGACTTTATCGCAGGGTTATGTTAAAATAGTCTGCGTCACGGATGGAGAGGTGTCCGAGCGGTTTAAGGAGCTGGTCTTGAAAACCAGTGACTCGAAAGAGCCAAGGGTTCGAATCCCTTCCTCTCCGCCATTTTCCATCCTGGCAGCAAAGAAAAATATTGGTTTAGGTTACCATTTGGAGATGTACTCAAGTTGGTGACGAGGCGCCCCTGCTAAGGGCGTAGGCTGGGAAACCGGCGCGAGAGTTCGAGTCTCTCCATCTCCGCCAGAAGACTTATCAATCGCTTAAAAATGCGGTTTATAAGTCTTTTTTGTTTTATTCGTTTCAGCGATAGAAAGTTGCAGGAATTTACAAAAAGTTGTTGTACTGCAAAAAGTATTATTTTTTCTTATCATCCAGCTGGGATTTATATTTTTTGCCCACCTGCAGATCAGAACGAAGAATAGCGCCGCGGCAGATGGTGTCAGAACCGAATTTACCCCGTATATGATCCACCGCCTGATCCAGTTTTTTCTCCCGTTCTTTTTTTTCGTCAGGGAAAAGCGACTGCTGCACATATTCGTCACGGGTCAATTCGGTTAGGGAGATTCCCAGCAGGCGGAGCGGCGTTTGTCCATCCCAAAGCTGGACGAACAGCCTTTTGGACACGCGAAATATTTCATCTGTAATATCAGTAGGCTCCAAAAGCGTTTGTTGATGGGATTTATCCTTGAAATCATTTGCGCGTATCGTGACGCTGACGCAGTAAGCCCGCACACCGTCCGCACGTATGCGGGAGGCAACACTGTCTGCCAACGCCAGCAGGATGCGGTTTGCCTCTTCTTCGGATCGAACATCCCGGGCGAGCGTTGTGGAGTTGCTGTACCCCTTAGCCTCTCCCGGCTTGGAAAGTACTGGTGTTTGGTCAATGCCGTTTGCGTATGCATGCAGCTGTTGGCCCAATTTTTTTCCAATCAGAGCCTGCACAAAGGAAACATCTGCATGTGCCAGGCCGCCGATGGTGAAAATCCCACCTTTCTCCAGCCGCTGTGCCGTGGCGCGCCCGACGGTAAAAAGAGACCCGACCGGCAGCGGCCAGAGCTTTTGGGGGATTTCCTGCAAAAACAAGGTGTGGATTTTGTCAGGCTTTTCAAAGTCACTTGCCATTTTGGCCAAAAGCTTGTTGGGACCAATGCCGATGTTAACCGTAAAGCCCAGCGTATCACGGATTTCATCTTTGATTCGGCTGGCGATGGCCCTCGGATCAGAATACAACTGTCCGGTACCGCTCATATCCAAAAAGCATTCATCAATGGAAAATTTTTCAACTACCGGTGCATATTTGCGGCAGATATTCATAAAAGCTCTGGAGTTTTGTTCATACAAACGAAAGTCCGGTTTGGCAAGATAAAGCTGAGGACATTTGCGCAGCGCCAGGGCAACCGGTTCTCCTGTTTGCACCTGATATTTTTTTGCGGCAATCGACTTGGCCAGAATCACACCGGTGCGTGTTTGCCGGTCGCCGCCAATGGCAGAAGGAATTAACCGGATATCCGGCTCTCCGTTGGCTACGCGCCGGGCCGCCTCCCAAGAAAGGTATGCGCTGTTGACATCGACATGAAAGATAAGCGGCTCCATCCGGACCCCTCCTTTTTGCTTTTATTGTAGCGTTTAAAAAGAAAAAAGACAATGGGGAAAAGAGTCTGCAGTTGCTTGAAAAAGTGTTTGGTTTTCTCTTAGCTTTGTTGGAATGGGAAAAATTTTTGGCTTTTATGATAGAGAGTGTGTTTGAAATCCAGGTGTTTTTTGGAAAAAGGGATGCGTTTTTGTCACAAGAATCGGATCATTTATATCCTTATCTTTCTCACGGCGGCGGGCCATTTATGTTTCTGTCCATATCCGGAAAAGATCGACGCCACTTTAGAAGGCTTTTATTATGAAGAAAACCTTTTGAAATTAGGCGCGCCGGGAACCATTCACATACATAGAACCTGTTATCATTATTGTCTTCGGGAAGATGTTTTCAAGGGGGACATCATTTAAGGGAGAAATCTCTCTTGGGATAACATTTCTTCCATTGGATGCGGTAAATTGAAAAATGATTTTTCCTTGTTTTCTTTTTCTTTCTATCATGAACGCGTCAACGGACCGGGAGCAATATTTTTATACAGCGAAGGGGCTTTTCAAAAGGTTATCGTATCGATTTATCATGGAACAGAGTGTATTCAGTTTGTGGCTCCTGCTGGTCAGATAGAGGACACGTATTTGACGTAAAAAATCTGCGGCCGGCTTTAAAAGAATGGTGTTTTTTCTTTGGATAAAAGGGAACAGGTGAAAACTTTTTGCCCAAAGCAAAATATCTCCGAAAAAAGAGTTTTTTCTTCGGCGTACACGCCGGTAAGCTGCAAAGAGGAAGGGTTGCGAGGCGATAACGGCCAAAGGAAAGTCTATCCTTTTGCAAAATGCAGCGCCAAACGGTACAATACCGGATAGGAGGTGCTGTGGAATGAATGATACAGAAAATTACCATTTTTATAAACCTTATCGACCGATCAAGAGCAGGTGTTGTGGACGGGAATGCCAGAAAAAGGGAGACTTTTTACCGGGCAGGATTTTGTGCTCCTTCCGTTCGGGATTGTGTGGCTGGCTTTTTCCCTGTTTTGGGAGGTGGCGGCTTTGAAAAGCAGCGCACCGCTTTTTTCTTCATTGTTTGGATTGCCGTTTATCGGCATAGGAGTGTATTTGGTATTCGGGGTCTTTATCCAAAGGCTCCGGTTAAGAGGCAGGACATTTTACGCGATCACAAACAAAAAAATCATGATCAAACGGGGAAATCGCATTGCGATGTACGATGCATGGGATCTTCCTCCCATGAGTATCCGGATCCATAAAAATGGAAACGGAACCATCGTGTTTCAGGAAACGGTGTATGGCACGGGCAGACGATCCAGCACCCGATATTTTGCACTGGAAAATATCGCTGATTTTGAACAGGCGCAAAATGCCATTAGCCGGATGGACCGGTATCAGGCGCCGCAGCTTGGTGAAAATTTCTGATCCGTTTGTCAAAACAAAAGAGGATTTGCAAAGTACCGGACAGAACGGGACAAGTTGGCCGGCGGCAAGGGAAAGCGCAGGTCTTTTTTAGGATGAGCTGCGAAGATGGCCTTCTGGTCGCCGTGATGCTGACTTTATCGGGCCGCACCAAAAGGCAGATCGGGATATGCAATATGTTTGCCTGATACGGTGGGAATGATGTTTGCTGCAGGAATGCAGCAATGAGCCGCTTTTTCGCCGGCGAGATCATTTTGTGCTATACGAAGGCAGGACGGTGGATTTTATGGAGAAAAAATCTCATTCTTTTTTCCGATTTGTGGCGCCGGTGGTTGTTTTACTTTTGCTGGTTGCCAGTTCAATACTCATTTTTCAGATCAGAACCGAAGAATACAAAGATTGGACTGCTGTGCCAGGAGTGGTTTTTAAGCGGGAATGGGTGAGAAACTTCCGTGTGAGAATCTACTATACTTATACGGTGGACGGCGAAAGTTATACGGGGAGCGAGTTATATCATCGGTCGAACGGGACCGCTGAGGCGGGGGATGAAACGCTGATTTGGTATGATCCGGAGAATCCCGCCCACAGTTCTTATCATAAGCCGGGGCCGGGTCTGGATCCTTATGGCGTATATTTTCTGATGGCGCCGCTGGCCGTTGCGTGGCTGGCGGAAAACCGCAGAAAGAGTTAAGCGGCATCCTTTTCGATATGTCAGTTTTTTGTGCCGTGTACGGATAAAGGGCTTTTTTTCCGAAGTGTTCGGCCAGAAAAGAGGGAACGCTGGCGTATTTTATCGTCGCGCCGCTTTATCGCTTTTCGCGGGAAAAAGCCATTAAAAAAACCAGTGCGCAGGAACACTGGGGTGCTTTTTATGACAGTATCCGGCTTATACGGCGAGGCGGAAACCCTTTTTTTGATGTAAAAAAAGAATCTGACGGGCAAATAAGCATCTGGGCGACAAGTGCTTCTACGACAAAGGAAATAGAGAAACTGCGAGGCCACTTGTAGAAAAACAAACGGACAGGCTCCGTCGTAATCTGGCGGGCACCAATCCAGGAGCCGATCACTGTCAGAAAAATGGACATCAGAAATACGGTGCAGAGGATGTTGATGGTGATCTGTGCGCGATAACTGTCTGTTTATTTCACAATCCTGCCGGTCAGCCATTCGGCGGGCAGGTAGGTCAGCAGAACCAAAATAACAACACTGATCCGGATAAACAGCATGATCTGCATAGCGTCGGCCCAGACCCACAGATGAAAGCCGCATTCAAAACAGGTGATCACGGCGCGATGATATTGACCGATAGAATGAAAAAATGGCGATGAAAAGGGCAAATTCTTTTTTGTTCCGGGGAAGTTTTTGATAAAATTCTAGGTTTTCTTCCTTTCTTTTTATTTACCGTCCGGGCGAAAAAACAGCGGGGGATCAAACGATCCTCCGCTGAACTATTTTACGCATCGGCTGTCCTTTTTAAGCAAGAAGTTTCTGGTTTCCATGCGAATGGACAATTTTTACAAATCCTTATTGGGATTTTTCGTAGAAAAGAAGGCTTCGGCTATTTTTGCGAACTTTTTTTACTGCCCAGAATACGGGTTGCATTGAGTACTGCCAGAATGGAAACACCGACATCGGCAAACACGGCCATCCACATGGCAGCCAACCCGCAGGCACCCAATATCAGCACCACAGCTTTGATGAACAACGCAAAAACAATATTGAATTTAGCGATAGAAAGGGTGCGTTTGGCCAGTTTTATCGCCTGCGGCAGATCGCTGAGTTTATCAGATACCAGCACTACGTCCGCCGCCTCGATGGCTGCATCGGTTCCAAGTCCCATCGCCACGCCAACGTCTGCCATCGCCAGAACCGGCGCATCGTTCATGCCGTCACCGACGAAAACAGTGGCCCCGCTTTGCTTGATCTGTTCCAGGTGGGACACTTTATCCGCGGGCAAAAGTTCAGCCCATACCTGATCCGCACCGCTTTCCTGCCGGATTTTTTCAGCGGTACGAGCATTGTCACCGGTGAGAATAACAGTTTTTTGGACTCCCAGCATTTTAAGCTGCCGCAGGGATTCCTTGGCATCGGGGCGCAGTGTATCGGCTACGGTCAAATAGCCGAGGACAACGCCGTTTTTTGCCAGGTAAATGTTGGCGTGCGGCAAGGAAGACGTATCGATTTCGTATTTTGCCAGCAGGCGTTCTCCTCCGCACAGGTACTGGTCTTCTCCGATTTGGTAGGCAACGCCCATCCCGGGCAGTTCCTGATAAGCGCTGACCATGGAGGTATCCACCGGACCGTGATGTGCCACTACGGCTTGTGCCATAGGATGTGCAGAAAAGCTTTCGCCCACGGCACTCAGCCGAAGCAGCTCGTCGGCAGACAGAGAATCATCCAGTGGAGTAACACCGGTGACGGAAAGTTTTCCGGTGGTCAGGGTACCGGTTTTATCAAAGACGGCATTGCGGGTTTTGGCCAGGGCCTCCAGCGATTTGGAGCCTTTGACCAATACACCGCGGCGGCTTCCCGCGCCGATGCCTGCAAAGAAGGACAGGGGAATCGAAATAACCAATGCGCAGGGGCAGGAGGCGACTAGAAATACCAGTGCCCGGCCCAGCCACATGGAGATGGGACCCATACCCAAAAGCGGCGGCAGGAAGGTCAGAAGAATGGCAGCGAGGATGATACAGGGTGTATAAATTTTGGAAAATTTAGAGATCAGTTTTTCCGTATTGCCCTTTTTAGCGGAAGATTCCTGCACCAACTGGATGATACGGGAAGCGGCAGAATCCGAAAAAGTATTGGTAGTGCGGCAATGCAAGGCACCATCCCGGTTTACCATGCCGGACAAAAGCTCGTCGCCGGGGCCAATCTGACGGGGTAGGCTTTCGCCGGTGAGAACTGCTGTGTCCACCATGCTCTCACCGGATTCGACGATGGCATCCAGCGGAACCCGTTCGCCGGGTTTGATCAAAATTTGAGATCCGGTGGGAATGGCAGTAGCTTCTGTTTCGGCATAGCTTCCGTTCTCCTGCAGAAGATTTGCAGTCTCAGGCCGGATTTTTGTCAGGGCGGCAATGCTTTTTTTGGAGCGGGCGACGGCCAATCCCTCCAGCTGATTGCCAAGACGGAACAGAATCGTAACCAGTGCGCCCTCCCAAAATTCACCCAGGGCCATAGCCGCGACAACGGCGATCAGCAGCAGGGCAGTTTCGTCCAGCTGAAGGCGGACAATGCTTTTTACGCCGGCCCAGAACAGCGGGAACCCGGCTACTACAGCGGCTGCCGCCAGCATGAAATGAGAGGCGAGATCCGGAAGCGGCAGAAAACTCAGAACAGCCAGTAACACGGCTGCGGCAATGAAAAACCAGGCGCTTTTTCCGGAGTCATGGTCGTGGTCGTGCCCGCAGGCACAGCCGTCTTCGGTGCAGCTTTCTAAGGAGATATCATGATCCAAGCCGCAGGCGCAGCTTTCATGATGGGGTTCGTGGCTGTGCTTGCAGCCGCATCCGCCCTCGTGATGATGAAGTTCATGCTCATGTTCATGGCCGCAGCTGCATGCGCTGTGATCGTGGTCATGATCTGGATGGATATGAGAATCTTTGTGGGAGCAGCAGGTTTCGGAAACCTGTTTCGAATGTTCCTGTCCACAGCAGTAGGTGCTTTCGTGTTTGTGGTCAGCCATTGTCCTTTTCTCCTTTCGTGTGCCGGATATGCTCCAGCCCCATTGAAATGATGGCGTCTACATGATCGTCATCCAATGCATAGAAAATATTTTTGCCGTCCCGGCGGGTCCGTACCAGATGGCTGGCCCGCAGCAGCCGCAACTGGTGGCTGACCGCAGACTGGCTGGCGCCCAACAACTCTGCAATATCATAAACGCACATCTCTGTTTCGGACAAAGCGCACATAATGCGGATACGTGTGCTGTCCGAAAAAACCTTGAACAGCTCTGCCAGCTCAAACAGATCATCCTCGCTGGGAAGATGGGAGCGGGCAAAGTCCGCTGTTTTTTTATGATCGTGCTCCTCTGGAATCAGGTCTTTTTTTTCCATCTAAAAGCTCCTTTCCAATTGGATTACAGTTAACAAATGAACATATGAATGATTATTCATACGTTTTCTTCAATATATCATGCTTCTATTGGAATGTCAATCAAAAAGAAAATTTTTTATTGGAAGTTTGATGATACTTTGCTTTTTAAAGCGGATTGTGCTATATTATGGGTATCTTTGTGAAAAAGGGGAAAAATCCCTTTATCTGAAAATACAGGAGGCATCATCATGAGTAGAAAGAAGTTCTACATTACTACCCCCATTTATTACCCGTCGGACAAATTGCACATTGGTCATACCTATTGCACGGTGGCCACTGATGCAATGGCGCGGTATAAACGAATGCAGGGGTGCGACGTGATGTTCCTCACCGGCACCGATGAGCATGGACAGAAGATTCAGCAGAAAGCACAGGCTGCAGGCGTTACGCCGCAGCAGTATGTGGACAATATTGTAGACGGTATCCAGGATCTATGGGAACTGATGAACATTTCCAACGATCGGTTTATCCGCACCACGGATGACTACCATGTGGAGTCGATCCAAAAAATCTTCCGCAAGCTGTACGATCAGGGCGATATTTACAAGGGCACCTACAAAGGCAAATATTGTACGCCGTGCGAGTCATTCTGGACGGAAAGCCAGTTGGTAGACGGCAAGTGCCCCGACTGTGGACGCGAGGTCATTGATGCGGAGGAAGAAGCTTATTTCTTCCGTCTTTCCAAATACGCTGACCGGTTGGTGGAATATTACGAAGCGCATCCGGATTTTCTGGAGCCGCCTTCCCGACTGAACGAAATGGTCAACAACTTTATCAAACCAGGGTTGGAGGATCTTTGTGTATCCCGCACTACATTTGACTGGGGCGTACAGGTGGACTTTGACCCCAAGCATGTGGTGTATGTATGGATTGATGCGCTGTCAAACTATATCACCGCACTGGGCTACGGCAACGAAAAATATCACGATTTTGAACAATACTGGCCGGCGGATGTCCACTTTGTAGGCAAGGAAATTGTCCGTTTCCATTCGATTATCTGGCCGGCTATGCTGATGGCGTTGGATCTGCCTTTGCCGGGGAAAGTATATGGCCACGGATGGCTGAAATTCGGCGGGGACAAGATGAGTAAATCCAAAGGCAATGTGGTGGACCCGGTGGTGTTGGTAGGCCGCTACGGTGTGGATGCCCTGCGCTATTTCCTGCTGCGGGAATTCCCCTTCGGCTCTGACGGCAACTTTACCAACGAAGCGCTGATCAGCCGCATCAATGCGGACCTGGCCAATGATTTGGGCAATCTGCTGTCCCGTACCGTGGCAATGGTGGGCAAGTATTTTGGCGGAACTCTGCCGGCTGACCGGGCGGCGGATCCCATTGACGACGAGCTTTTGACCATGGCAAAAGAGCTGCGTGGAAAATATGAAGGGCAGATGGAGAAATATGCTTTCCAGAACGCTTTGATCGAGGTGTTCAGGGTCATTTCCCGCGCGAATAAGTATATTGATGAAACAGCCCCCTGGGTGCTGGCCAAAGACGAAGCCAACAAGCCCCGGTTGGCGGCGGTGCTTTACAATCTGCTGGAGTGCCTGCGGATTAGCACGTCTTTGCTTATTCCGTTCATGCCGGACAGTGCGGAAAAAGCCCGTGTGCAGATCGGTGCTTCGGCAGAGGACTTCACTTGGGAGAAAGCGGGCCAGTTTGGGATTCTGCCTGCTAATGTAACTGTGCAGAAGGGTGAGGCACTGTTCCCGCGCATTGATATGGAGAAGGAGCTGGCCTCATTGGCCGAGGCGCAGGCTGCCCCTAAAAAGGAAGAGATTCCTGCCCAGCCGCAGAAAGAGCCCATTACCATCGACGATTTCGATAGGGTAGATATGACCGTCTGTAAGATTTTAGCCTGCGAGAATGTTCCCAAAAGTGAAAAACTTTTGAAATTCCAGCTGGATGACGGTTCCGGCGAGACCCGCCAAATCCTCTCCGGCATTGCGAAGTACTATCAGCCGGAACAGCTGGTGGGCAAAACGGTTGTTGCCTGTACCAACCTGCCGCCTCGTAAGATGATGGGGCAGATGTCCAACGGCATGCTGCTGTCTGCGGAAAAGGATGGCGTATTGAATCTGGTTATGCTGGATGACAAGGTTCCCGCCGGCGCAAAGCTTTGCTGATGAAATGAAACAAGACCGGGCAGGGAGCAATTCCCGTCCGGTCTTGTTTGAGATAACAGGAGGTTTTTTCTTTGTATCAGAATATTTTCGATTCCCATGCCCACTATAATGGCAAGGATTTTGAAGACCGGGACGAATTGCTGCCCCGGTTGTTTTCCTCCGGCGTCTGCGGTATCATTGACGTGGCGTCATCGATGCGCTCCACCCGCCGGACAGTGGAGCTGTCCGCCCGGTATGACACGGTTTACAGCGCGATCGGCGTGCATCCCAACGAAGTGAAGGACATGACCGATGAAGATTACGAGACGCTGCGGGAACTGTCCAAGTTGCCGAAGGTCGTGGCGATTGGTGAAATCGGATTTGATTTTTACTGGGATGCCAGTGACCGCGATATCCAGCGGGAACATTTTGAGCGACAGCTGATTCTGGCCCGGGAGCTGGATCTGCCGGTGATCATCCACAGCCGGGATGCAGCGCAGGAGACTTATGACCTGCTGGAAAAATACCGTCCCCGCGGCGTGGTGCATTGTTATTCGGGCAGCGCCGAAATGGCGCAGGAGATTTTAAAATTAGGGATGTATATCGGCTTCACCGGCGTTGTGACTTTTAAAAATGCCAAAAAAGCAGTGAAAGCTGCCGCAGCGGTGCCAATGGACCGGCTGCTGATTGAAACTGATTGTCCGTACATGGCGCCGGAGCCGGCTCGGGGTGTACGATGCGATTCTTCCATGTTGGTGCACACCGGAAAAAAGCTGGCCGAAATAAAAGGCGTTGATTTGCAGGGCCTGTTCCATCAAACGCGCCAAAATGCCTGCGAACTCTTCGGCATTTCACTGTAACGGGGCATTGCCATGAACGGTGTGGGAGGTTTGGTTGACAAAATCCCTTTGAATGTGCTATATTGCTAGCAGAAAATAAAGTTGGGAGAGGATAAGATGCATAAACTTTCTTGCAGATAAAAACAGGGTGGCAGTTGAACGCGGCGGTGCCGCTGTGTTTGGCTTGCCTGTTGCAGGAAAGAGCGCGCGCTTATCGTAGAAACGGGGAATCTCCCTGCATTTTTAGCAGGAGAGGGCCGTTCCTTTATTTTGGCAGGCTGCAAGAATCTTTCTTGCAGCCTTTTGTATTTTGCCATAGGGGGGAATGTGCATGAGTTTAATTTCGGTTCATCATTTGACTTTTGGATACGAAGGAAGCTACGATACCATCTTGGAAGATGTATCCTTTTCGCTGGATACCAACTGGAAAACCGGGCTCATTGGCCGCAACGGCCGGGGCAAGACCACTTTTTTAAAGCTTTTGATGGGGGAATACTCTTACGAAGGGTCGATTACAGCCAGTACGGCTTTCGATTATTTCCCTTTTCTTCCGCCGGATTTGTCAGCCACAACGTTGGATGTGGCCAACGCAGTCTGTCCGGATTGTGAATACTGGCAGCTGGTGCGGGAACTATCACTGCTGCGGGTAGAGGAGGAAGTATTGTACCGGTCTTTTGAAACGCTCAGCCATGGGGAACGGACAAAAGTCCTTTTGGCCGCGCTGTTTCTCCACGAAAACCATTTTTTGTTGATCGACGAGCCGACCAACCATCTGGATGCGGCGGGCCGGCGGCTGTTGGGCAATTATCTGGCGGGCAAAGAGGGCTTTATTCTGGTTTCGCACGACCGCTCTTTTCTGGATCGGTGTACCGATCACATTTTGGCGATTAACCGTTCGGATATCCAGGTGCAAAGGGGGAATTTTTCATCCTGGTGGGAAAATAAGCGCCGGCAGGATCAGCTGGAATTGGAGCAAAACCAGCGGCTAAAAGGGGAAATTCGCCGGTTGGATCAGTCGGCCCGGCAAAAAGCAAACTGGTCAGATCAGGTGGAAAAGACCAAAATCGGTGCAGCGGATAAGGGCTATGTGGGGCATAAAGCCGCGAAAATGATGAAACGGGCCAAAGCGGTAGAAGCCCGGTGGGAAAAGGCGATACAGGAGAAGGAAAAGCTTTTGCGGAACATCGAAAAGGTAGATCCGCTGGTACTGCGCCCCTTGCGCTACCACGTGGATTCATTGGTCCGTCTGGAGAAGGTAACGGTCTTTTACGGAGGAAAAAAGGCGTTGGGACCGGTATCCCTTTCGGTGGAAAGGGGGGAGAGGGTGGCTTTGCGAGGCAGAAACGGCTGTGGGAAATCCACGCTGCTGAAGCTGATCCAGCAGGAGCCGCTGGATTATACCGGCACGCAGCAGATTCCTGCCGGATTGATTCTTTCGACTGTGCCGCAGGACCCTTCTTTTTTGCAGGGGGACCTGCGCGAATTTGTCCGGCGCGAAGGGCTGGATGAAAGCTTGTTTAAGGCGGTTTTACGGAAGCTGGAATTTTCCCGCGCCCAGTTTGATAAAGCGATGCAGCATTTCAGCGCAGGTCAGAAGAAAAAAGTACTGCTGGCGAAAAGCCTGTGCCAAAGCGCGCATCTATATCTGTGGGATGAGCCGCTCAACTATATTGACCTTTTTTCCCGTATGCAGATAGAACAGTTGATTTTAGACTATGAGCCAACCCTTTTGTTTGTAGAGCATGACGAGGCATTTACCCAAAAAATTGCGACCCGGATCGTAGAATTGGGATAAAAACGTCGAGGCTCGGCTGATTGGCGATATCAGGCTTGCTGTTCCAAGCGCCTTTCGACCGTCTTCCATAAACAATTGCTTGCGCAGCCCTGTGCTGTGAAGGCAAAACCCCCGCAAAGATTTTCTTCGCGGGGGTTTTGTGCGAGACGATGTTGTTTTGAGATTATTTTGGTCAGCCGTTTATCTGGGCGCCACCCCATTCCACAACAGTAAAACCGGTGCGGATGAAGGGCTCCAACTGCTGCGGTTCCATTTCTATCGGTTCGTCCAGCGGCTGATAAGCCATAAAGACCCGCAATATGCTGTCCGGCGCCGGCGAGATATCCAGTCTAGCCAAATCGGTATACGCTTCCTGCTGGAAGCTGATGAGATTGTATGGATGATCCTGCATCAGCGGCATCCAGTAGACGATGAATTCATTGTATTCCCGGGGCGTCAAGCCCAGAAAAGCCAGTTTTTCCTGTAAAAAGTCCTTGGTATCTTCTCCTTTTACCACAAAACCTTTGGATAGATCATATGCGCCGGGACATGTGCCCTCCCAAAACAGGTAAGAGTATTCCCGACCGTCAAACCGGTCGTATAAAGTGCCGTCGGGCATAGCCATGACCTGCCAGCCGTTCCGGTAATCGGGATAGGTAGCGGTCAGTTCGCCGTCGTAGTCCAGCTTGACGGTCACTTCGGTTTTTTCTTCCGGATAGAGATAGATGACCGGTTTCCCCATCGGCACTAGTTTATGGGCCTGCTGGTTATTGATGATTTCCTGTTGGTGCAGCAAATCCTCCCGGGTTTTATGGCTGCCGGAATAAGCGGACGCGCCGAAAATTGCACCCAACACGCCAAAAATCAAAAGGATTGGCCAAATTTTTCCCCAAACTTTCACGCTTTACACCTCCCGATGAAAAACAAAAAAGGAACCAGCTGTTTTGCGCAGCAGATTCCTTTTTGCATCATTTTTTCCGCCGCTTTTCTATGCAGAAAACCGTCCCGTTAGCGGCAAAGAAAACAGGTGTTTGTGCCGCCTAGTGAGCGGAAGCAACAAAGATCAAAATCAGCACACCAAAGACCAGCAGAATCGGCCAAGCTTTTTCCCAAAAAGTCATTTGTCATACCTCCTGAATGGTAGTGAATCCATAATTGATTGCTTAAATTATAACGCGTAACACGAAAAATGTCCAGATTCCAAAAGAGGAATGCAGAAATATTCTACATTATCACTAAAAACAAGCGGAATTTTTGGCTATAAAGAGAGGAAGCCGGATACTGAAATTTTGTATCCGGCTTCCTGAAAAAGAGTTCTTTGTTTTTTTGACTAATATGCCGGGACTGCCAGCGGTACCGGCATAAATGAATGGAAAATGGGATCGGTTTATTTTTTGTTAAACACGTATTTGTCCAAACGTTCCATCATCTGCTCCACCGTCAGGCGCGGGCAGGCAAAGTTGATCCGGACATGATGTTCGGCGTGGAATGCACGGCCGTCGCTGACAAGAACACCGCACCAAGCCATATCATCCAGCATTTCGTCCATGGTCTTGCCAGTGTTTTCCAGCCACTCAGTGCAATCCATCAGCGCAACATAAGCGCCTTCATTGACTGTAAATTTTACTCCATGGAAATGTCTCTTACAATAATCCTCACAGTATTGCATATTGCCGCGGATATAAGCGCACAGCTCGTCAACCCAATCGGCGCCGCCTTCATATCCGCCGATCAGCGCATAGGTGGACATAATGTTGTGGCTGTTGTAGTGCGACAGGCTTTCCGTTTTCAAAACTTTTTCGCGCAAATCGTCGCGGTAAATGATGTGGTAGGAACCAACCAGACCAGCCAGGTTAAAGGTTTTGGACGGGGCATAGAATGCGCAGGTAATGCGTTTCGCCAAATCAGATACAGACTGGGTGGGAATGTGCTTTTTGCCTTCTCCGATCATAAAGTCCGCCCAGATCTCGTCCGAGATAACAGTAATGCCATATTTCGCCATCAAATCAATATAATCGCTGATTTCTTCTTTGGTCCAAACGCGGCCGGTGGGGTTGTGCGGGTTGCAGAAGATCGCCACACGGATACCTTTTTCCTGGATTTTTTTCTCCATATCCGCAAAATCCATGCGGTAAACACCGTTTTCGTCCTGTACCAGAGGAGAGGAAACGATGTCCATATCATTGTTTTTGAGTACGCCGGTAAATCCGACATAGGTGGGAGAATGAACCAGGATCGGGTCACCGGGCTTCGTCAAGGTGTGCAGCACAGCAGCTACGCCGCCGAGTACGCCGTTTTCATAGCCGATATGTTCTTTTTTCAGGCCAGTCACGCCGAAACGCTCCTTCTGCCATTTGAAAATCGCATTGAAATAGCGATCCGGATCGCCGTAATAACCGAACAGGGGGTGGTTCAAACGTTCCTGCATTGCCTCTACAACCGATGGGGCAGTGGCAAAATCCATATCCGCAATCCACATGGGCAGAGGGGTAAAATTGGGATCGGTTTTGCGGGGCGTCATGGGATTGACATCCCATTTGATGGCGTTATGACCAGCGCGTTCCCAAACTTTGTCGAAATTATACTTTCCCATTTGTATTGACACAACCTTTCTAAGAATAAAAATACTTTTTTAAATAAACTAGACTAAATTTTATCAGATTTTATATCTGTTGTAAAGGAAAGGTTGTTCGAATTGACAAAAACATGAATTAAACCAATTTGTATTAGTACAGTTTTCCTAAGAAAACAAAAAATTATCGATGATTGGTCGAAAAAATATCCTTGGTCGGGAATTGTTCAAACTATCTAAACCAATGGGCTTTCCAAGAGGAAGAATCGGCCTTTTTCCTGATTTTTGAAGCGGCACTTGACAAGGAGGCCGTCTGTTTGATATACTCGGCACAAAGTTGATAGAGGCGCAGTGATAAGAGTACCCGGCGGAGAAGACGTTCCGCGATGTCGGGGAAAGGGTTAACTGCCGAAGCAGGCATTCCAGGTATGGGTGTCTGTTGGGCTCAATGTGAAAATCATTGAGACTCCTGCTTCCGGAATACCGGCGGCAGAGGCGCTATCGAATACTCCTTTCCGGATCCGAAAGGCTGTATCGATGCGGTACAGCCTTTTTTGATGGCTGTACCGTCAAAAACGCCCGTCAACTCAGGTTGATTGGGCGTTTTTGTGTCTCCTATCATCCATGAAAGGAGTTTTTGTAATGGAATCTGTATCGGTTGGACTTTGGTCGATACTGCCGCCGCTGGTTGCGATTGTGCTGGCTCTGTTGACCAAAGAAGTGATCTTTTCGCTGGCCTGCGGCATTTTTTCCGGCGCGGTTATTTATGCAGTGGCGGCGAATCTCGGCGTTGCGGGCGTGTTTTCCAGCGTGTCTGATCTGATGATTGAAAAAATGGGCGGAAATGCGGCTTTGCTGTTGTTTGTTGTTCTGCTGGGAGCCTTGGTTGCGGTGATTACCAAAGCCGGCGGTTCCGCAGCATACGGCAGCTGGGCTGCCGGCAAACTGCGTTCCGGCACCAGCGCGCAGCTTGCCACCGGTTTTTTGGGCTGCCTGATTTTTATTGACGACTATTTTAACTGCTTTACCGTTGGCACGGTAATGCGCCCGGTCACAGATAAGCATAAAGTGTCCCGGGAAAAACTGGCATATCTCATCGATGCCACTGCAGCTCCCGTCTGTATCATCGCCCCGATTTCCTCATGGGCAGCGTCGGTCATTTCTTACTACCCCACCGACGGTACAATGACCGGCATGCAGGCGTTTTTGCGGGCAATCCCCATGAACTTGTATGCGATTTTGAGCATTGTGATGGTGTTTTGGCTGTGCATTCGGAAAAAGGGGGACTTTGGCCCAATGGCGGCGGCACAGCGCCGGGCAGAAGAACAGGGCTTGCAGAATTTGATGGAAGGGGGAGAGCAGCCCTCTTCCAAAGGCCGGGTATTGGATCTGGTAATTCCGATTGCAGCGCTGATTGTGTTTTCGATTTTTTCCATGCTGTATTATGGCGACTACTGGAACGGCAAAGGTTTGAGCCTGTTTGACGCATTCGGCGCGACAGATGCCGGTACTGCCCTGGCGATGGCGAGCCTTCTTTCCCTGATCGTGGCGTTTTTGCTGTTCGTTCCCCGCCGGCTTTTGAGTTTCCGGGAATTTTTCCAGGGCATCGTCAGCGGCATTCAAACGATGGTACCCGCTTGTGTGATTCTGACCTTAGCCTGGACGATCAGCGGCGTTTGCCGGGATCTGCTCGCTACCGGAGATTATGTGGCGGGAGTTGTGGCGGCGTCCAATATGCCGGTGATGCTGATCCCAGCCATTATGTTCGGCGTGTCTGCCATGCTTTCTTTCGCTACCGGCACCTCTTGGGGGACTTTCGGCATTCTGATTCCCATCATCGTTTCCGTCTGCGAGGCAGCGGCTCCGGAATTGACCGTCACTGCGCTGTCGGCGATTTTGGCCGGTTCGGTATTCGGCGACCATTGCTCGCCAATTTCGGATACCACCATCATGTCCTCCACCGGCGCGGGATGCGCCCACATTGACCATGTATCCACCCAGCTGCCCTATTCGTTGACCGTTGCATCGGTCTGTGTGGCGGGCTATCTGGTTGCCGGGTTCTCGGCGGGTTTGGGATTTGGCACAAGTCTGCTGATTACCGACGTGATTTCCCTGCTTTTGCTGGCCGTTCTGCTGTTGGTTCTGCCGAAAATCTGGAGTGGTGAGAAAAAAGCAGTTCAAAAAACGCCTTCGCTTGCGGCGCAAAAATAAAACAGCACCCCAGTCGGTTTCTCCGTGGTTTGGGCCATTGGCAATGCGGTTGTCTGCTGGGCAACAAAATGGCGAAACCGGAAAAAAGCTGCCCTGCCTTGTGGCAGAGCAGCTTTTGCTTTAGCGTTTCCCGCATCTGAAAAACACCGGTTTCCCACAGGATTTTTCCGCAAAAAAGATGGAAAAAGCGCTTGCAAAAGAAAAATCCGCAGAGTATCGTAAAAAATATATGCCTTACAATTTTTGGTTTGATCAGGAGGGAACGCCAATGACCGATCTTTCTTTTATCGAAAAGAAACCCATTCAAAAAGGCTGGTCATGCGACAGTAAATATTGTGTAACAGCCGCTGACGGGACAAAATATTTGATGCGTATAACACCGCATGAAAAAAGCGCAAGTCGTGAGAATATGTTTCGTATGCAGCAAAAGGTGGCTGAGTTGGGTGTACCCATGTGCAGACCGGTTGCTTTCGGTGCCTGTGATGAGGGCGTTTATAACCTACAGACCTGGATTGACGGACAGGATGCGGAAGAAGTCATTCCCAACGCGTCTACCGAAGAGCAGTATACCTACGGATGGCAAGCCGGAAGCATACTCCAAACAATTCATTTGATTCCTTCGCCAGACACGCAGCCGGAATGGGAACCGCGTTTTCTTGCAAAAGCACAGCGGAATATAAAAATCTACCAGGACTGTCCGGTCCGAATGGATGGCGCCCAAAAGTTTATTGCCTGTATAGAGCAGAACTGGCATTTGCTGAAAAACAGACCGCAGTGCTTTCAGCATGGAGATTACCATATTGGCAATATGATGATTGAGAACGGCAAACTCGTGGTAATTGATTTTGACCGCTATGATTTTGGCGACCCTTGGGAAGAGTTTAACCGCATTGTTTGGTGTGCACAGGCGGCGCCCCTATTTGCGTCCGGCATGGTTGACGGGTATTTTAACGGCAAGGTTCCGGCGGAGTTCTGGGAACTGCTCGCTTTGTATATCAGCAGCAATATGCTTTCTTCCGTGCCTTGGGCGATTCCTTTTGGCGAGCATGAGGTTACCACAATGCTAAATCAGGCGCGAGATGTCCTGCGGTGGTACGACGGGATGAAAAGCGTGGTGCCGTCCTGGTATGCCCAAAAAGCGTGCACTGGCTTTGGATTTTGAAATGGCTGGAATCGGCAGCAGGAAGAATGCACGGTCGCTGCCAAACTTATTGACAGACTATAAGCGGCGACGGTGTTTCGATGGGTTGGCCATTTTGGAGAATCTTTTTGCGAGGCAGAAGGATAGACTGCTTGTGCGGTGAAAAATTGTAGCTTTTATCTGCGGCAGAACGGAAAAAAGGGCAGGAAAACGGCCTGGGATTTTCATCTCAGGCCGTTTCTTTTTATGATTTTGTAGAGAGGGCAGTTTCCGTTTCCGTATGCTCCGGTTCCCGGACGCTTTCCCGGTTACCGGGGAAGAGCCGCGGTAAAATGAGCAGGGAGCTAATCAGCAGCAGGAAAAAGATGCCCAGCGACAACGGCAGATATACCGTGTACCCCAAACCTACCGAAAACCCTGCTACCAGATAGGCGATAGCTGCGCAGATGGCCACAGTAAGCGCATAAGGGATCTGGGTGAATACATGACGCATCAGATCACAGCCTGCGGAAGTGGAGGAAAGGATTACTACATCCGAAATCGGAGATACCTGATCGCCGAACACCGAACCCGCCAATACGGCGGAGAGAGACAAAACTGCCATCTCCGGTGCCAGCGCTTCACAGATGGTGACCACGATGGGGATCAGAATACCGAAAGTTCCCCAAGAGGTACCGGTGGCGAAAGCAAGTAGTCCGGCGATAACCATGGCGATGGCAGGCAGAAGATGGACGGGAATACCGGAATCGCGCACGATTCTGGCTACATATTCCCCGGTGCCCAGATAATCCCGGCAGACGCTGCTGATACTCCAAGCCAGGGTCAGAATAACGCTGGCGCCAACCATGGATTTTACTCCGTCGTTAAAGGCTTTGAAAAATTCCGTCATCGGCATGATGCGGCGGGGGATAAACAGGAAAAATGCTACAAGCAATGCGCCAGCGCCGCCCAAAGCCAGCGCAGTGGGGGCATCTGTTTTACCGAAAGCCTGAACTAGGCTAAGCTGTTCGTTCCAGTATCCGCCGACATAAAGCATAGCCAGTACCGAAAAGACCAGCAGTGCGGCAATCGGAATGGCCAGGTCCCAGACCCGGCCTTTAGACGAGGTCTGCATCCGGGTGATCTCGTTTTCGGTTTCCGCCGTGTCGCGAACGCCGTCACGCATTGCCCGGCGTTCCGCTTCTGCCATTGGACCGTAGTCGGCGTGTTTGCGGATGCACATCCAAAACACCATAAAAATAGTGCCGATCGCGTAAAAGTTCAGCGGCGCTGCATGTAAAAACGCCTGCATACCGGTGAGACCGCCATCTTGAGGGATGTAGGACATAACGGAGGCGGCCCAGGAGGAAATGGGAGCTAAAATGGCCATGGCGGCAGCCATCATGTCTACAATATAGGACAGCTTTTCCCGGGAGATGTTGAACCGGTCCGTTACCGGCCGCATGACGGTTCCGCTGGTGATGCAGTTAAAATAGTCATCCAGAAATAGGCAGGCGGAAAATCCTGCGGTGGCAGTGAGCGCACTGCGCCGGCTTTTAAAACGGCCGCGCGCCCAAGCGGCATACGCATTGGAGCCACCGGCTTTGGTAATGACCGCAACCAGTCCGCCCAGCAGGGACAAAAAGACGATCATGGCGATATTTTCACCCAGCTTTGCGATCATGATGTCTACCGTGGTGGAGAAGCACTGAATCAGGCTTAATTGGTTGCACAGCACATAGATTACCGTACCGGACAAAATGCCGCAGACCAGCGAAAAAATAACTTCCTTGGTCAAAACCGCCAGTACAATCGCCACAATAGGGGGAACAACCGACCAAATCCCTACATCCTGCACAGAAATACCTCCCCGGAAAGCAGATAATTTTTTGATAAAGATGGCAGAAAAATTATAACATTATAATATGACTTTGTAAATAAATTTTGCAGGAAAAAATTCATAAAAGAACAGAAGAGAAAGGTAATGAAAACCAAAAGAGAAATCTTCAATATTTTGTATCGATAACCATATCTGATTTTAGGAATTTTCCATAAATTTTAGCGATTTTTTAGCAATAGAACAAGAAAAAGCCAAAAACCGCTTTTTGACCCATTTATTTACTATTTGTTCATAAAAAAGGCACGTTTTTTGCATGTTTTGTTGTGAATCTTTCTCCTTGCTACTTCAAAAGGCTTATGATATAGTAGTTTGGGTTTCTTCCTATATACATATTAAATAGGTATATATATAGGAAAATAAGGTTGTTGAGGTGATTGAATGTTTGTTCTGTTGTTTGCCCTGTGGATCTTGTTCAACGGAAAAATCACGCTGGAGATCTGCCTGTTCGGCCTTGTGATTTCCGGGGCGATATATCTGTTTGCCATTAAACTGTTGGACTACGATCCCAAGAAAGAACTGAAGGCTTTGAAAAAGCTGGGAGGCATCTTCCATTTCCTGCTGGTGCTTCTGCGGGATATTATCAAGGCCAGTTTCCATGTCATCGGCGTGATTCTCTCTCCGAAAAAGGAGGTTGACCCCAAGCTGGTATTTTTCTATACAGATCTGAGTACCGATACCGGTCGGGTGGGTTTGGCAAACGCGATTACGCTGACGCCTGGCACGATTACGGTGTTTTGTGAGCATGAGCTGTTCTGTGTGCATGCGCTGGATACCGCCAGCCAGGCAGATGTGGACGAGTCTCAATTTATGCATTTGCTGAAAAAACTGGAGGATTAAAAGATGAAAGAGTTTACAGGTTCTTTTCTGCTGGGCTCGGTGATCCTTTTGTCGGTCCTGATTTTCTTCTGTATGATCCGTGCCATTAAGGGGCCGCGTTTTACCGACCGTGTGGTGGCGGGGAACATGATCAGCACAATGATCATCGTCATTCTGTCCATCCTTTCGGTTTACATGGAGGAGCCTTTTTTGGTGGACGTGGCGATTGTATACGCCATGCTCAGCTTTATTACGGTGGTTGTGCTTTGCCGGTTGGTAATTGTTCGGCGCCGGGTACACGAAAGGGAGGAACAGGAAGATGGAAAACGTTAGAATTGTTGCTGGCATCATTCTGATTGCAGTAGGGTTGTTCGTTTATATCACAGCAACTTTTGGTCTATTCCGCTTTCATTATGTGCTCAACCGTATGCATGCTGCCGCTTTGGGGGACACGCTCGGCATTCTTTTTGTGCTGCTGGGCCTGATGATTCTGGTAGGGTTCAATTTTCACACGCTGCGGCTGGGACTTATTATTTGCTTTTTGTGGCTCGCAAGCCCTGTGTCTAGCCATCTGCTGGCAAAAGCGGAGTTTGTGACCTTTAAACATATCAAATCCGAATGCGAGGTGGTAGAGAAATGAGGTTGGCTTTGGAACTAATCCTGCCGATTTTGTTGATTGTCTGCGCTTTGGCTGTGACCTTCTCCAAACGGCTGCTGGTCGCGGTTGTCATTTTTACGTCTTTCAGTCTAATCATGTCGGTGATCTGGGTACTGCTGGAAAGCCCCGACCTTGCGATTACCGAGGCGGCGGTAGGCGCCGGTGTCAGCGGCCTGCTGCTCATCTATACACTGAAAAAAATCCATGCGTTGAAGGGAACGAGTGATGAGTAAAATGGCCAAAATCAAAAAAGAGAAAAAGACCCTTTGGCAACGGTTCACCGCATGGGTTAACGGCGATGCCGCCGAACAACCCCTGCTTCCTGCGGAACCGCCCAAACCCAAAAAAAACAAGGGGGCCAAGGGCAAAAAGCAAAAGGCGCAGCCCACCCGCAAGGAATGGATGGGCCTGAGCCGGTTTGAACATTTTTATCGCGTCTGTGCAGTTGTCATCGGTGTAGCTATCGTATCGGTGCTGATGGTCACGGTGCTGCAGCTTCCGTTGTTCGGCAGCCCTGACAACCCGGCGGTTAACGAAGTAGTGGAGCGGTACGTGGAAAAAGGTCTGGAGGAGACTGGCGCTGTTAATATGGTCGCTGGTATGATCCTGGATTACCGTGCGTTTGATACTTTCGGCGAATCTTCGGTACTGTTTCTGGCAGTTACCTGTGTAACCATGCTTTTGATGCGGGACCGCAACAACACCACAAAGGAAGAGGATCTGCTCACTGCCCGGGAGCACGTGATAGAGGGCCACGAGGAGGATATCATTTTAACCAAAATTGCCCGGCTGGTCATCCCCTGTGCGCTGGTTTACGGTATTTACGTGGTGCTGAACGGGCATCTGTCGCCCGGCGGTGGTTTTTCCGGCGGTACCATCATGGGCTCCGCGCTGATTTTGTTTGCCGTGTCTTTCGGTATGATCCGGATCAGCCGGTTCTTTACTTATGCTACCTTCCGTAAAGTCACATCCTGTGCGCTGATGGTTTATGCCGCGTCAAAGGCTTATTCCTTTTTCACCGGTGCAAACCATCTGGAATCCCATATTCCGCTGGGAACACCCGGTGCTATTTTAAGCTCCGGCCTGATTTTGGTTTTGGATATCTGCGTCGGCATTGTGGTAGCCTGCACGATGTACGGCTTTTATGCGCTGTTCACAAAGGGGGAGTTGTAATGGAACACCTGCTGATCAATCACTATGAAACAGCGGCGGTCATTTTGTTCGGCATCGGTTTTTTGAACCTTCTTCTGCAGAACAACCTGGTCAAAAAGGTGATCGGCGTTGGGATTATGGACAGTTCTGTTTATCTGTTTTTGGCATCCCAAGGCTATATTGAAGGCCGCTTGGCTCCTATCCTGGTAGGAGAGGTAGCCAATGCGGCAGACTATATCAATCCGATTCCCGCAGGCCTGGTGCTCACAGGAATCGTTGTATCGGTAAGCGTTACCGCTTTTTCGCTGGCGCTGATCCAGCGGCTGTATCAAAAATATAAGACGGTCAACTTTGACGAGATTGTTCAACTGGCCAGACAAAAGGGAGATGAGTAACCGGTGCCATTTGTATATAACTTTCCGTTCTTCAGCATTTTTATCTGCATGATTTCCGGCATCGTCACCCCGCTTTTGAAAAACGGCAGATGGGCGTACCGACTGAGCTTATTTGCCTCTGGCGCAGGGGTGCTGCTGTCCGGCGTTTTGCTGGGGCGGATTGGACCTGCGAATGAAAGTTTCAGCTTTATGATGGGCCATTTTCCGGCCCCTTGGGGCAACGAGTTATCGGTGGGACCGCTGGAAGCGGTGCTGGCCACTGCCGTTTGTCTGGTGATGATGATGGCTTTGTTAGGCGGCAGCCGGGACATTTTTGAAGATGTCCTGCCGGAAAAACAAAAATTGTATTTCATCATGATGGACGAGATCCTGGCAGCGCTGCTGGCGCTGACCTATACCAACGATATTTTTACCGCGTACGTGTTCATCGAAATCAGTACCATCGCGGCTTGCGCCATTGTCATGGCCAAAGATGCCAGCGCTACACTGGTTGCCACGATGCGGTATCTGATTATGAGTCTGCTCGGCTCCGGGCTGGTACTGATCGGTATTGTGCTGTTGTACTGCATCACTGGTCATCTGTTGTTCCCAAGCCTGCAGCAGCGGGTTCTGGAATTGGTAGCCACTGGGCAGTACACCATTCCGCTGACTGTGGTTGTGGGGCTGATCGTTTTGGGCCTTGGTATTAAAAGCGCCATGTTTCCTTTCCATTTGTGGCTGCCTCCGGCCCATGGATCGGCGACGACCGCCTCCAGTTCGGTGCTGTCCGGTCTGGTAGTCAAAGGATACATTATTTTGATGATCCGCCTGTTTTATAAAGTATTCACCATCGAGGTCATCCGGGAACTGCGCGTTACCAATATGATTTTCCTGTTTGGTCTGGCCGGCATGATCATTGGTTCGATCGGCGCCATGAAAGAAGGGCATATCAAGCGGATGCTGGCCTATTCTTCGGTGGCGCAGCTGGGTTATGTCTTTATGGGAATCGGTCTGGGAACAGATATTGGCATTATGGCAGCCTGTTTCCAGATTTTGGTGCATGCCTGTACAAAGCCCATGCTTTTTAGCTGTGCCAGTGCCCTGAGCGCCGGCCGGCACCACAATAAAAAGCTGCATGCACTGCGCGGTGCTGCTTATGAAAACAAGCTGGCTGGTATCGGCTTTACGGTCGGCGCTTTGTCCATGATCGGTATTCCATTGTTTGCCGGTTTCGCCGCAAAGGTGTTCTTTGCCAGCGCAACCATGGCACAGCCGGTGAAAATGTGGATGACGCTGCTGACGCTGGCTTTGTCCACTGTGCTCAACGCCTTGTACTACATCCCGGCGGTAACCGTTCTTTGGTCCCGGCCGGCAGAAGGAGAGACTGGCGAAAAACAGCCTGTTCATCCGGCGTTTGCAGTTTCCACCGTGGTATTCATCGCAGCGGTGTTCTTCTTGGGCATCTGCTATGAGCCGGTTGTAACCCTCATCCAAAACGGACTCGCGCTCTTATAAATTTCCGATAAAGAGGTGACAATTTCGTGTTCAAAAGTATCGTCCTGTTGCTGCCCATCCTGCTGCCGTTGATCGGTGGTTTGGTGGTGTTCCGGATGCGCGATGCCAAAGCCCGCCGTATTGCGGTATCTGCCTGTGTGCTGTGCACGTTGGTTTCGGCGGTAGGCGTCAGCTTTTTGCCGGATCTTTCCCTGCGTATTTGGGACTTGGGCGGCAGTATTGCCATTTATCTGCGGCTGGACGCCATGGGCAGGTTTTTCCTGTGCCTGGTGTCAGGTATCTGGACGCTGGTGGCGTTCTTTGCTTATGAGTACATGCAGCACGAGGGAAGGGAAGAGCGCTTTTTTGGCTTTTACACCATGACCCTCGGCATCCTGATGGGACTTGGCCTAGCAGGAAATTTGCTGACTTTGTATATGTTCTATGAAATGATGACCTTAATCACAGTACCGCTGGTCATCCATAACGGAAGCCGGGAGGCGGTAGCCGCTGGGTTTAAATATCTGGGCTATTCCACCTTTGGCGCGGGCCTTGCGTTGATCGGATTTTTCTTCCTCAACCGGTACTGCTCCACCACAGAATTTTCAGCTGGCGGAACGCTGGATTTCTCCCTTGCAGCGGGAAATGAAAACCTGCTGTTTACCGTTTGGCTTTTGATGATGATCGGTTTTGGCTGCAAAGCGGGCATGATGCCGCTGCAGTCCTGGCTGCCCACCGCCCACCCGGTAGCGCCGGCGCCTGCATCGGCCGTTCTGTCTGGCATCATAACCAAAGCGGGTGTTTTGGCCATTATTCGTGTGACTTTTTATCTGTTCGGCGCTGATTTCCTGCGTGGCAGCTGGGCGCAGACCACACTTTTGTGCCTGGCGCTGGCAACCGTATTTGCCGGTTCCATGCTGGCTTATAAAGAAAAAGTATTTAAAAAGCGGCTGGCGTATTCTACGGTCAGTCAGGTTTCTTATGTGCTGTTCGGTTTGTTTTTGTTAAACAGTGTAGGCTTTACCGGTGCGCTTTTGCAGGTAGTTTTCCACGCCCTGGTCAAGAATCTTTTGTTCCTGGCTGCCGGTGCAGTGATTTATAAAACCGGTAAAACGGATGTGCGGGAGCTGATAGGCATTGGCAAACAAATGCCGATCGTGATTTGGTGCTTTGCGTTTGGCGCTCTGTCGCTCATTGGCATTCCGCCGACTGCGGGCTTTGTGAGCAAATGGTATCTGGCCCAGGGCGGCATTGCTGATTATGGCATTTTGGGTATCGTGGGCGCGGCAATTCTTTTGGTCAGCGCTCTGCTGACTGCCGGATACCTGCTTCCGGTTGTGACCCGCGGTTTTTTTCCGGGCCGGGACTTTGACTACGCAAATCTGGAGAAAAAAGAACCGTCAGGCTATATGACGGTGCCGCTGGTCATTCTGGCGGCGTTGGCCGTGCTGCTGGGTATTTTCCCCGGCGGCTTGATCGAATGGATCAGCGGCATTTCCGCCGTATTATTTTAATGTTGGGAGGGGAAGCTTGTGCCTGTTTGGATGTTATGCCTGCCGGTTTTGTTTCCGATTTTGGCCGGCGCAGTGATGCTGGCCCGTCCCATTGAGGACCGGAAAAAACGGCAGATCTATGTGGCTGGCGCCGTGATTGTCAATGCTGTGCTGGCGCTGACAGTGCTGATCTGGACGCCGGACGGCGTTCTGACGCTGCTGCGCTTTTCCGATACCATGCAAATTGCGCTGCAGATCGACGGAGCGGGCCGGGTATTTGGTATTTTGGTGTCGCTTTTGTGGCCGTTGACTACCTTTTATTCCTTTGAGTATATGAAGCACGAGGGAAGGGAAAACAAGTTTTTCGGCTTTTTTACCATGACTTTCGGCGTAATTGAGGGCGTGGCTTTTGCGGATAACTTCTTAACCCTGTATCTGTTTTATGAGCTTTTAACGCTGGCGACCTTGCCGCTGGTCATGCATTCGATGGACGGCAGGGCCCGGTATGCCGGTAAAAAATACCTGATTTATTCTCTGTCCGGTGCGGCGTTTGCCTTTATTGCGATGATCTTTCTGCTTACCTATGGCTCCACGCTGGACTTTACCTTTGGCGGTGTATTGGATCTTTCCAGAGCAAGCGGACACGAAACGCTTTTGCAAACGGTATTTGTGCTGGGCTTTTTCGGCTTCGGCGTGAAGGCGGCGATCTTTCCGTTTCACGGCTGGCTGCCGGACGCTTCGGTAGCGCCTACGCCGGTTTCCGCCCTGCTGCATGCGGTGGCAGTGGTGAAGGCGGGCGTGTTCGCTGTGATCCGGCTGACCTATTATGGTTTTGGGTGCGACTTTTTGCGCGGCAGCTGGGCGCAGACGGTGGTGATGACGGCGGCTGTCGTAACGATTGTATACGGTTCCGCCATGGCGCTGCGCACCCCCCATTTGAAACGGCGGCTGGCTTATTCCACCGTCAGTAACTTGTCCTACATCCTGTTTTCGGTTACGCTGATGACTCCTGCGGGCCTGGTTGGCGGCTTGTCTCATATGGTATTTCATGCGGTGATTAAAATCACGCTGTTCTTCTGTGCCGGCGCGATCATTTACAAGACGCATCGGGAATACGTTTACCAGTTAGACGGTTTTGGCCGGGCAATGCCGGTGACCATGGCGGCGTTCACCATCGCTTCGTTAGGATTGATGGGCATACCTCCTTTGGCCGGGTTTGTCAGCAAGTGGGGCATTGCCACCGCCGCGGTGGAAACCGGAATGCCCTTGGCCTATGCCGGTGTGGCGGCTTTGATCGTTTCGGCGCTGTTGACCGCTTTGTATTTGATGGCGGTCGTTCTGCGTGCCTACTTCCCCGCAAAAGGCTTTGATCCCGCTTCGGTCAAAGAGGTGGAGGATCCGAATCGTCTGATGACGGTACCGCTGCTTGTGCTGAGTGCAGCATCCGTTTTGCTCGGATTGTGTGCTTCGCCTTTGATCGCAGTATTTGAACAAATTGCAGCCGGTTTGCTGTAAATGCCGGAACCATTGAAGTTGGGAGTGAGAAAATGGGCGGTTTTTTATTAATTTTCCTGGTATTGTTTCCAATGGCTGGCGCAGTCGCCGGATATCTGACCGGGCGGAAGAATAAGTCTGCGCGGGATTGGCTGGTGCTGGCGGTCACGGTAGTGGAGTTGTTGGGAGCGCTGTTGCTTTTGTATTTCCCCGGCGCCACCCTGCGTCTGGACGGGATTTGCGGCCTGGGGCTTACTTTTCAGGCGGACGGATTCCGGATGGTTATGGCGCTTTTGACCGCGGCGGTCTGGATGATGACCACGCTGCCGTCCCGATCCTATTTTGCCCACGCGCGCAATCGGAATCGATATTATCTGTTTTTGCTGCTGGCGCTGGGAGCCACCATGGGCATTTTCCTGTCAGGGGATTTGTATACGACCTTTATCTTTTTTGAAATGATGTCCTTTGCCTCCTACGTATGGGTGGTGCAGGAGGAAACGCCGGAGGCGGTCAGCGCTTCCCGCAGTTACCTGACCATCGGCGTGCTGGGCGGCCTGGTCACGCTGATGGGCGTGTTTTTGCTCTACCATCTGGCGGGGACATTGCAGCTGGATGCGCTGCGTGATGCCTGTGCTGCCGTAGAAAACCGGCGGCTTTTATACGCGGCAGGTGGCTGTATCCTGTTTGGCTTTGCAGCGAAGGCGGGCATGTTCCCGCTGCATTTCTGGATGCCCCGATCCTACACGGCGGCCCCTGCACCTGCTACGGCGATTTTGTCCGCCGTATTGAGCAAGGCGGGTATTTTCGGCGTTTTGATCGTATCCTGTGACATGTTTTACCGGGATGCCGATTGGGGTATGCTGATTTTGATGTTAGGCGTTGTCACAATGTTGTTGGGCGCGGTTCTCGGCCTTTTCTCCGTCAACCTCAAGCGGACGCTGGCCTGTTCCTCCATGTCCCAGATCGGTTTTATCTTGGTGGGCGTGGGCATGCAGGGTCTTTTGGGGGCGCACAATCAGCTGGCAGTTTACGGTACGGTGCTTCATATGATCAACCATTCGTTGATTAAGCTGATTTTGTTTGTCATCGCCGGGGTAATTTTCACCAGAGTCGGTTCTTTGGATCTCAATGAGATCCGCGGCTGGGGCAGAGGCAAACCGCTGGTGATGTTCTGCTTTTTCATGGCGGCAGTTGGCGTCGGCGGAATCCCGCTGTGGAGCGGCTATATCAGTAAGACGCTGCTGCATGAGAGCATCGTCGAATATATTGAAATACTGAGTGCCCAGGGCGGCGCCGGTTTGATGCGTACGGTCGAGTGGCTGTTTTTGATCGCCGGCGGCATGACGCTGGCTTATATGACCAAGCTGTTCGTTGCGGTATTTCTGGAGAAAAAACCCGGCAGCGAAAAACCTGCCAAAGAGCTTTATATGGATAAGCCCACTTCGGTGATGCTGACGGTATGCGGCGCGCTGCTTTTGGTGTTCGGCCTGTTTGCCCACAGCACCATGGATCATATCGCCGAAGCGTCCCGTTCTTTTTTGGGCGGTGAGGCGTTGGAGCATGCGGTACAATATTTCTCCTGGACCAATCTGCAGGGCGCTTTGATTTCTCTGGCCATCGGCGCGGTGCTGTATTTCGGCGTGGTACGTCTTTTGCTGATGAAAAAAGACGCGCAGGGCGTTCGGATTTATGTAGACCGTTGGCCTCGCTGGGCAGATCTGGAGAAGCTTGTGTACCGGCCGCTGTTAAGCGGACTGGCCTTTGTGGGTGCTTTTTGCTCCCGTACCGTTGCTTCCTTGGCGGACTGGATCATTGCTTTGGTAAACCGCCTGTTTTACAAAAAAGCGCCACAAAGCGTGGAACCGAAAACCAATGAGCAGTTTGGTGCTTATTCAGACAAGCCGGTTCACCGTGGAATTGTCGGTGAAACATTGGCCTATGAGCTTCTTTTGTACGGCGCAGGCGTAGTGGCAACGCTGTTGTACCTGCTGTTGCAATAGCCGCAGGTTTGAGTTGCAGACTTTTTATTTTTAAAAAGAAAAGCTGTGCGGATTTTTGTATCCGTACAGCTTTTTTGTCGGAGAGCCTTTTTGAATGGCCATGTTATATCGTAATCCAGTATCGCTGAACCAGCTCACCATTTTCCAGACGCTCATCCTCCAGAACGCCGCCGCAGCGCAGAATGGTCTTGGCCGAAGCAGGATTATTTTTGTCGCAAGTCACCAGCGCACGGTCAATCCCCAGCTCTTTGGCAATGGGAAGGGCCATAAAAAGCATTTGGGCAGCCAGTCCCTTGCCTCGGCAGGACGGACGGATGCCGTATCCGATATGCCCACCGTAAGACAGCAGATAGTCGTTTAACTGGCGGCGGATGTCAATCGCGCCTAAAATCCGCCCGGTTTCATCCTGCAAGAAGAATACGGTAGCCGGCACTTGCCCGGGATCGGAAATAGATTCCCGCCGGCGTAAATAGGATTGGAGTTGTACATAATTCATCCCTTCGCCGCGAACAGCAGCGGGAATGATCTTGTCATGATTTGCTTTCCAATCGGCTCGAAAATCCTCATACGCATTTTCCAATTCCGGACACGGTTTGATCAGGCGAAGCATCTTTTTTCACTCCTTTTTTATTTCGATGATTCTATCATATAAGGAACAGAAATGCAAGACACCAAAAGAAAGCGTTGCCTCGGCTCTTTTTATGGTGTATGCTAAAGAAAGAAAAAAGGGGGATGTAGATTTGGAGCAGGGGATTTGCGCGTTTACCGGCCACCGTCCCGGGCATTTTGCCTTTGGCTATGAACAGGGTCATCCGGATTGTGTTCGCCTGAAACATGCCATTGGACAGGCGGTGTCCATCTTAATACAACAGGGCGTAACCACTTTTATCAGCGGTATGGCACAAGGGGTGGATCTTTGGGCAGCACGGGAAGTGTTGCGGCAAAAAGCAGAAAATCCAATGCTGCGTCTGATTGCAGCACAGCCGTGTGCCGATCAGGCACAGCGCTGGCCACAGGCAGCGCGGCGTGAATATGAGGACATTCTGGCAGTTTGCGACGAACGCTTTTGCCTATATGAGCGGTATACCCATTCCTGCATGATGGAACGCAATCGCTGGATGGTGGACCGGTCGGGGATTCTGCTTGCGGTATATGATGGCAGTGCAGGCGGCGGAACTGCCGCGACTGTGCGGTACGCACAGAGCAAACAAAGGGAAATCTGGCTGCTGGATCCGGATACACTGTGTTTGGTTGCTCTGACTCCTCCGGAAAAGCAGATTTCCTTTGATGACACTTTTTTATCGGGGCAGACGGTGTAAACACCGAAAAACCGGCGTATTTTACGAAAAGGGATGGGGAAATGGCTTGTTATCGAGACCATGCGTTTTCCATACGGGATCTGCAGCCGGATGATATCCGTCCGATTGTGGAAGGGGAAATAGCTCAAGGCTGGCAGTCCCATATGGAAAAGTATGAGATGAGGATTCAGCATCAAAAGGAAGGAAAATCTGTTTCCCTGGTTGCCGCATACGGCAGTGCGGTAATGGGATACATTAATGTATACCCCGATTCTAAGTGGGGTGCTTTTGCCAATCAGGGATATCCTGAAATCGTAGACTTTGTCGTGCTGGAAAAGTATCGCAGAAATGGAGTTGGAAGTAAGCTGATGGACATAGCGGAACGGATTGCCTCCGGATACGCCAGCATGGTATACCTTGGCGTGGGGATGCACAGCGGGTACGGAAGCGCGCAGAGAATGTATATAAAACGCGGTTATATTCCAGATGGAACCGGCGTGTGGTATGGTGAAAAAATATGCAAACCTTATGCAAATTGCCGGAACGACGATGATTTGGTTTTTTATCTCTTTAAATTTTTAAGGTGATCCCTACCAATAGTGAGTGAAGTTTTTTAGTGAAAAGAATAAAAAGCGGAGATTTTCATCTCCGCTTTTTTGATCGTTCCACGTTTTTATCCCAACGCTACATCCAGGATCATCATGACGACGAAACCGCCCATTACACCCAAAGTGCCGACATTGGAGTGCTCTCCCAAATGCGCTTCGGGAATCAATTCCTCTACAACGACATACATCATTGCGCCGGCGGCAAAGGATAAAAGCCAAGGCATCAACGGCTGAATCCCGCCGGCCACCAGCACAGCCAGAATACCGAAAACAGGCTCTACAATACCGGACAGGCCGCCGTACAAAAATGCCCGTCCGCGGCTGAGCCCTTCCTGTCGCAAGGGCAGAGAGATAGCGGCTCCCTCTGGGAAGTTTTGAATACCAATGCCAATGGCCAAAGCCAATGCAGCGGTATACATAGCCGGATCGGCATGCTGAGCTGCCAGTGCAAAAGAAAGGCCTACCGCCATTCCCTCGGGAATGTTGTGCAGGGTTACTGCCAGCACCAGCAGGGTAGAGCGCTTCCAAGGACTGGAGGGCCCCTCCGGCTCTGCTGCATCCGGGTGCAGATGGGGTAAAATGTAATCTAGCAGCATCAGAAAGCCGATGCCCAAAAGAAATCCGCCGGCCGCCGGAATCCAGCCGATCTGCCCTGCGGACTCTGCTTCCTCAATGGCCGGAATCAAAAGGCTCCACACCGACGCGGCAATCATCACCCCTGCGGCAAAGCCGAGAAAAATGCGCTGAATATTGCTGCTGATCCTCTCTTTGAAAAAGAAGACAACCGCAGCGCCCAGTGCAGTCATAAGGAAGGGAAAGCCGGTGCCGCCGGCCGCCCATAACAATGTCTGCATCGCTGATCCCTCCTGAAAAAAATCCGTTTAGCCTTGCAAAAAGCCCTGAATAATCCGCTCTTCGGCTTCTTCCTCGGTCAAGCCCAGAGTACGCAGTTTGATAATCTGTTCGCCTGCGATTTTGCCGATCGCCGCTTCATGAATCAAAGAAGCGTCAATATGTCCGGCAAACAGTTCCGGCGCGGCATTGACTTTGCCGGACCCAACCAGAATTGCGTCACATTCGGAATGGCCAGTACAGCGGTTGTTGCCCAGAATCCGGGAATGATACTCCTGCCGGGAATTGCCCTTGGCCACTGAGCGGGAAACCAGATCCACCGACGCATCTTCCCCGTCAATCGAAACGGAAAAGTCTGTTCTGGCTGTTTGTTCTCCTTCGGTGAGAATGCTTTCATGGATAATCAGCCGCGCCCGATCTGCCAGCTGAGCAGTGGTTTTTCGATCTGTACGGTCAACGCCGCCAATCTGCACCGTATCCATTTCCAATACAGCGTCCTCGGCCAGATGGATGTCGCTGACCGGGTCAATGCGGCGGATACCCGCGCCGGAACCGGTGCCGACATGCTTTTCCTGATAGAGTACATATGCGCCTTTTTCCACAAAAAACCGATGGATGCCGTTGTGCCGGGCCTCTTCCTCGCCGTCGGAATGAACACCGCAGCCGGCAACGATGGTGACATGGGCACCTTCGCCCACGTAGAAATCGTTGTAGACCAGATCGTTGACATCACTGTGAGTTACACAGGCCGGAATGTAAACCGTTTCGTTTTGGGCCTCCGGCGCAATATGGATCACAAGACCGGGAGCCCCTTCTTTGGATTCAATTTGAATGTGTTCGGAGGACTGCCTTCCGGCGCAGGCCCCATCCTCGCGGATATTGTATGCGCCGTTGAATACCCCTTTCCAGTCGGAAACAAGCCCCAGCAGCGTCTCGGTAATTTTATTCATACAGAGGACCTCCTTCCAGCGGGCAGCGGCCCGTTTTTTCGTCCCCCAGCAGCGTGGGAAGAATCTGTTCCCGCGGCCCGGCAGACCGAACCTCTCCATCAGCGATGACGATAATCTCATCAGCAATTTGCAGGATGCGCTCCTGGTGTGAAATAATCAGCGCAGAGTCCTGTTTTCTGGATTTGATGCGTTGGAATACGTCGATCAGACCAGAAAAGCTCCAAAGGTCAATGCCGGCTTCCGGCTCGTCAAAGATTAGAAGATTCGCGTCTTTGCGGGCCAGCACAGTGGCAATTTCAATACGCTTGCTTTCGCCGCCGGAAAGGCTGTCATCCACCTGCCGGTCTGTATAATCCTGCGCACACAACCCCACTTGACCTAAAATCGTACACAATTCCTGGTCTGAAAGGGGATTGCCGGCAGCCAGCTCCAGTAAATCACGCACCGAAAGTCCCTTGAAACGTACCGGCTGCTGAAACGCATAAGCCACCCCTTTTTTTGCTCGCTGCGTTATGTCCAATCCGGTGATATCCTCGCCGTCCAATAAAATTCGGCCAGCCGCTGGTTTTTCCAAACCGGCGATCAGCTTGGCAAGGGAAGTTTTGCCGCCGCCGTTGGGACCGGTGACTACCGCCAATTTCCCATCGGGAACGGTCAGTGTGATATCTTTTAAAATCGGCTCGCCATCCGGTAAGTTCCAGGCAATATGCTCTAATACAAGCATGTATTTTGTCTCCTTTTCCTGTATTTTGAAAGAGCAGCCGCAACGTCTGCCGGCGGCAACCGCTCTTGGATTCCTTTTAATGGATTTCTCCTAGTCATATACTATGATATTCTACTGTTTTTGTCAAGTTTATTCGGCTGAAAATGCGGGAAACTGGAAAAGCGCATAGAATCAGAGTGAATTTTTAAGCATATTTTGGCGCGGAAGATAGGAAAAAATACCATGGACAAAAACTTTCAGTAAAAACGGCCAGCCGGATTTCCGGTTGGCCGTTTGCCAGTGAAAAATAATGCGACTATTCCTCAACGAGCTGCAGCTCTTCTTCGGGAATAGTGCGAATTTCTTTTTTGTTCATAATATCGTACATAGCGGGGACAACAAACAAAGTCATCAACGTGGCGTATAAAAGTCCGCCAATGCAGACAATGGCTACCGGCTGCATCATCTGTGCACCGGTTCCCATCCCCATTGCCATGGTAGACAGGCCCAGTACAGTAGTCAGAGTAGTCATCAAAATCGGCCGCAGACGGGTAATACCCGCCTCTACCAGCGCTTCAAATTTGGAAACTCCCTGAGCGCGCAGTTGATTGACATAGTCAATCAAAACGATACCGTTGTTGACAATTATGCCTGCCAGCATCACAAAGCCGATCATGGAAATGACGCTGACTTCCATGCCACAGATCATCAACCCCAGCAAACCGCCGGTAAAGGCCAGTGGGATGGTAAACAGCACGATAAACGGAGATTTTAGGGACTGGAACTGTGCAACCATAATTAGATAAATAAAGGCTACCGCCATCAACAGCATTTTTAAAAGTTCGGTGATTGATTCCATGATCGTTTCGTTCTCACCGGCAAATTCCATGGAAAAACCAGAAGGAAGCGAATAATCAGCCAGTGCTTTTTGGGCATCGGCGGCAACCAAACTGACGTTATATCCGTCTTGCAGGGTAGCAGAAATGGTCAAATAACGGCGCTGCGCGTCGCGCTGGATGGTGCTCAAGGATTGGGTATCGGCAAAAGAGGCAATATCTTTCAAAAAAACCTGAGATGTTTCCCCTTCGCTGTTGGTTACAGTAAAGGCGTGATTTTCAATTTCTTCCCGGCTGATTTCGGTGGCCGAGCCATCTACAATTACCACACTGACGTCACTGTTTTCCAATTTCAGGGTGGTAGAGGCAGTCTCGCTTTTCATGGCGGCGGCCATTTCCGCATACACCTGGGCTACGGTCAATCCGTGCTCCATCGCTTTTTGCTTATCCACAGTAATACGAAGTTCCGGGGTAGCGTCTCCAATACCGCTGTCCACTTCGGCAATCCCTTCTACTTGTCCCAATGCAGCAGCAATTTCCCCGGCGGTGGATTGCAGCAGATCCAGGTCATCTCCATACAGGTTGACGCTGACACCGGAACCGCTCATAGCAGTCATCATGGTGCTCATGTCAGAGGAGCCGGATACCGTCACTTCGCCCTCCAGATCGGAGCAGGCATCTGCAATCCGACGGGACAGTTCGCTGACAGAAACGGATACATCTTCCCGCAGCAGAATATACATGCTGACATTGGTCACATCTTCGCTGCCTGTGCCAATCCCAAGCATGCTGCTGGTGCCGCTGGAAAGCATAGCGCCGACAGTTTCCACTTCATCCATGGCGCTGACCCGTTCGATGATATCGTCAGATACTTGGGCTGTCTGCTCCAGAGTAGCGTCCTCCGGCATCTGCAGTTCCAAGCTGATCTGAGCGCTGTCCACGCTTGGCATGAAGGAAAATCCGCGGCTTAAAGCCCAGACGAAGCTGAGTACCAGCAGCGCCAGCGATCCGCACAATACCACCCATTTCTTTTTCAGCGTCCAGCGCAGAGCCTTTTCATAAATATGCTGTACTTTATCAAACCATCTGTGTTCCTTGGGGGTGTTTTTCCGTAGAGTCCGCTGCGCCATGGCGGGAACGACCGTCAAAGCCACGATCAGGCTGGCCAATAGAGAATAGGCAATGGTCAGCGCCATGTCGGTGAACAACTGTCGGGTAATTCCCTCAATGAAAACAATGGGCAAGAAGACACAGACCGTGGTCAGGGTAGAGGAAGTGATGGCCGCCGCCACCTGCGACGCGCCGGAAACAGCCGCTTGGGCGGCCGTGTAGCCCTTTCCCCGCAGCCGGTAGATATTTTCGATTACCACCACCGAGTTATCCACCAGCATACCAACGCCGACTGCCAGACCGGACAGGGAGATCATGTTCAGTGTCACACCGGAAAAATACATCAGTACAATCGCAAAAATAACACTAATCGGGATGGAAACGGCAATGATAGAGGTAGGCTTCACATCCTTTAAGAAGAAAAATAGGATGATAATGGCCAGAACTGCACCGAAGGCGAGGTTTTCCAGTACAGAGTTGACAATCATATGAATGTAGTCGCCCTGATCCATCAGAGAGGTGAAATGAAGCCCCTCGTACTCTTGCGAGAGCTGTTCAAAGCGGTTCTGCAAATTTTCAGTCACTTCGGCGGTGGCGTAGTTGGACTGTTTATTGAAAGAAAGAATAACGCCGTCGTTTTTCCCCATTTTGGCATAGGTTTCGGCCGCGTTATCCGAAACGAAGATGTCGGCCACATCCCGCAGGTAAATGGGATCCATTCCTTCTACGCCGGGGTCAAACAGCATCAGATTCTGCAGCTCTTCCAAATCAGAGATTTTATCGCCTACCCGAACCAGATAATCAACACCGCTTTCAGTTATGTATCCAGCAGGCATGGAAAAGTTCTGCGCTGTCAGGATTTTGGAAACCATATCCATTGTCAGCGTATCGCCCATATCGGTTTTTTCCGCTTCTAAACGGGCGTCGTCCAACTGTTGCTGGGCGCTGTCCAAGGAGGTTTCGCCTACTAGAATTTTGACCAGTGCGCTGTAAATTTCCCATTCGGCACCGGCTTTTTTCTCGTTCATCTGGCTGATGGCATCCTCCAGCGTAATTTTACCGTCGCTCAACTCCTCTTGGGTGTCTTCCAGATATACCATGGCGTCTTCCATGCCGGTAATGCTCTGATCCAGTGTCGCAGCTGTGGTGCGGACTGTCTGACGATCCAATCCCATTTCGTCCAGTGCGCTGTCAATTTGCTCCAGCGCGATTTGCACCTGATGGTATTCTACGCTGGAGGTGATTTGGGCGATAGCGGTGTCTTTTTGCTCTTGGGTCCAATCTTCCCGCGCTTCGATTGCGGCAATCTGCTCGTCGAAAGCGGCTTGGGCCGCTTCCAGTTGATCCAGTGTGGCAATCAGCTGGTCCATTTTCTTTTTTTGACTTTTGAGTTCTGGCAGCTGCTCATCTGCCTGTTCCAATACGGCGTCAATCGCCATATCCGCCGTTTCCAGCTGGGTTTTTCCGGAATAAATTTCGCTTTCGGCTTTACCCATTTCTTCCCGAAGAGTCTCGTGGCCGTTCTGCAGTTCCTGCTTGCCGCTTTCCAGTTCTGCTTTGGCGTCAGCCAGTTCGGCATCGGCCTTATCGAATTTGTCATTGAGGGCGGCCTGCATTTTTTCGTTTACCGCATCTATTTTTCGCTGCGAGAGCAGGACATTGATTTGTTTTTCCACAGTGCCGCTGGCGGATATGCTGGCAACCCCGGCAACGCCTTCCAGCTTATTCATCAGCGTATCGTTTAAAAAGCTGGTCAATTCCGTGGTATCCGCGCCGTCCAGATCAACAGCAGCGATCATAACCGGCAGGATATTCGGATTTATTTTCATCAGATAGGGGGTGCCTACTGATTCAGGCCACGCGCCCTCGATCAACGAAATTTTTTCCCGGATATCCACCGAAATGGAATCCATATTGGCATTGTCGTTAAACTCCAAAAAAAGGATCGAATAATTTTCGCTGGAACTGGAGGTTACGGTACTGATATTTTCCAGCGTTGCCATCGACTGTTCCAAAGGCTTGGTGAGGGTGGCTTCCACCTCCTCAGGAGAAGCGCCGGGATAAGTAGTCATCAGCACAGCCATGGGGAAGTCCATGTTGGGCAAAAGGTCGGGCGTCATGCTGGTAAAGGACACAAAGCCCAAAATCAACACCAGAATTACCGCGACCAAAACGGTCAGCGGCTTTTTTACACTAAATTTGGCTAACATCCGGTTTCCTCCTGTTTCGGGTCCATTCCGCGGCGCAGAATGGCGATTTTATTTTGAAAACTTGCGCTGATTTCTGCTTTGCGCGCCGGTTCGGCAAACAGCTCCACGATCGCCCATTTCAGCAGGCTTGCTAAGATATCCGCACAATCGAACAAATCGTTTTCCTGCCGCAGATCCAGCCGGGAAAGATCGATAAAGGAGATCATTTCTCTGCCTCTTTCTTGCGGTAGGAAGAAGGGGAGGCAGGATGCACGCTCATCTTTTACTTTCATCCCACTAAGCAGGTTTTGATATAATAAGTACAGATCCGTGCGCTGGGAAATCTGGCAGACCAAATCGAAAATATCCTGTGTCAAGGCGAAAGGATCTCCATTGTGCTTTCTAAGGCTTTCTTTTGAGATATCCTCCATTTTTTTATGAAAATCTCCCAAAATCATCTGAAACATGTCATTTTTATCTACAAAATACTGGTAGAAACTTCCTCTTGGGATTCCTGCGTTTTGAATGATTTTGTTGATGGAAATTTTCTCATATGGAACGCGAAGTATTTCCTGCCGGATGGCGTCAATCAGCTTTTGCCGTTTTTGCTCGGGCAGGTGATAAAAGGTACTGGTCGGCATGTTTTTCTCCTTTGTTATGACAGGGTGTCATACGGACAGTTCCTATCATATCCAAAGGGAATCGAGGAGTCAATAAACATTTTGTAAATAGAAACAGAAAAATTTTACCTTTGTCGAAAGAACCGAAAAAAGAGCAGCCCGGGGGACAGAAAGAAAGTCTGTCCCCCGGGCTGTCCGGTCTTTCTCCCGGCAGGTGGCCCAAAGCCTCCTACCGATTTCTCAAAGCTTCGTCGATGGCCCGCGCCGCCTGCTTGCCCGCACCCATCGCCAGGATCACCGTCGCCGCTCCCGTCACCGCGTCGCCCCCAGCCCATACGCCTTCCCGGCTGGTTTTTCCGCTCTCGTCCTTTGTGACCAGGCATCCGTGCCGGTCGGC